>Ga0181573_10000405_pt1 | contig 45745 bp, 30 predicted proteins | sample 101ome_25_FD_148643 | JGI IMG/M metagenome (GOLD analysis project Ga0181573, IMG submission 148643) | Coastal salt marsh microbial communities from the Groves Creek Marsh, Skidaway Island, Georgia - 101409BT metaG (spades assembly) | ecosystem: Environmental > Aquatic > Marine > Intertidal zone...
ATCGGTGGGGGCGGTGGCGGGGGGGGGGGGGGGGGGGGGGGGGGGGGGGGGGGGGGGGGGGGGGGCTCGTCCCATGCGTCGGCGGCGGGCGGTGGTTGGGGGGCGCGGCCACGCAGGGGTGATGATCTGGAGAGCGAGGAAGAACTCTAATTGTGTTGGAAAAATTGGCAGGTTTAACTTCGAGCTAAACGAAAAGTTATATTCGAGTTATCACGTCCCTCAATTCTCGCCGAAACGCCGGGAGAGGGCGGCGAACGCCAGCCAACGCCTGCGACGCGACGGCTGACGTGGGAACGGCCGTGGTGGGACGAAAGCACGACGAGGAGCCTACCACCGCGGCTGAAGACAGAGAGAGAGGGCATCGTAGCATCATGACGGTCATGAAGTCCAGTGAAATTTCGGGAAGGACTTCTCTATACACGCCATGTGGAGTGAGTGTGTCCTCCACCGCCAGCCCTCGGCTCGCCTTTCGCCCACGTCCTGGGCAGCCCCTAACGCACAGTTCGTTCTTCCCCACGCGGTCCGGACCGCTGGTAGATCATAGAGCTCATCTCGCTGCTACAACCTCGTTTAGGCCTGAGTCCCGCGCCGCCTTCCCCGTGCGGCGGGCAGCCCAGCGATGGGTCGAGACGCCGAGTGGGCGTCGGTGATGCCCCGCGGCAGGGCAGAGGGGGCGTCGACCAGCTCTCGGTTCGTCGTCAGCAACGAGACTCCGCGACTCACATCGATTCTTCGAGGCATCGACTCGCACAAGGCGAGTACAGAGCCTTTGTCGAGTGCTCCCCGGGACGTCGGCCCGCTGCTGCTGCCATTCTGGCCCCCGCAGAGGCGAGCAGCGTCCACCCACGCGGCCAATATCTTTCCCCACCTCCACCTCAGAGAGAAGCAGACGCTCGGGCCAGCCGGGCCTCGCGCCTGGCCGAGCTGCTGGACGCGAGGCGGCTTGGCGCGGCCTCGACGCCCACCGAGGGCGGCGGCGGCGGCTGTGGGTCGTCGGCGGGCGCGGTGTCCTTTGCTGAGCGGGTTCTGGGCGTGGCCGACGTGCGGCGAGCCCCAAAAGCGGACCGTGACGCGGTCATCGCCTTTGTGGCGGCCGTCCAGGAGCTGGTCGGTGGGGACGAGGCAGACCCTGCCGAAGTTGCCGAGGCCGTCCCTGTGGCGTGGGCGTGCTTGACGTCAGGCATCGGCCCACCTGATGCCAGGCAGGCGCGATTGGTTGGCGGGAGCGCCGGACGCATCGCTGCCGTCGAAAGCCACGCCGCGGCCCTTTCCTCCGTTTTGGGGTTCCCCGTTGAAGTGTCGGAGGCCGTCGCTGATGCTGTCGACGCCGCTTCCCTGCTCGTTGCCTCACGAGGAGCTGGCCGTGATGGCGACGTCGGGGGAGACGCCCTCGCCTCGACGTCGGGCGGGGCCAGCCCTTCTCCCGATGCGGGGTGGGGCGCGTCCCTCGGGGTCTACCCGCCACGCCTCCCTGACGGCTCGCGGCATGACCTCGAAGCCTTTGTGCGGTGGTGCGATCGCGATGTCGCGGAGCCTGTACCCATGGGCTTCGACGCCTGGGGCATGCTCGACGAGCTCCTCGCGACGGGGCTGCGCCCGCCCGCTCCACCACCTCTACCGACGATAGATCCCACCCCCGTGGGCGGCTTTCTTGGCGGTTATGCCCCTGGCTGCGATGGCTCCGGCTCCGACGACACGGACTTGGCCGCCGCACCTGCCCGTGAGCGCGCCACTATCGCTTGGCTCCAGCAGTGGGTAACGACGACGGCTGCTCGATCCCAGGCCGACGTTGAGCTGCTTGAGCTCCTCGTGCTCAAGCACCTGCTGTCGGGAACGCCACCGGAAGAACTGGTGTCTGAGCTCGTCGACGTCCTCGGCTTCGATGCGCTCGACGCTGTCGGCGAGGTGGCGCGGCGCTCGGGCCACCTTTCGGATCGCGTCCGGCGTCTTGTGCGCGAGGCCCGCGAGGAGGAGGCCGACTCTCTCGGAGGAGAGCAGGCGGGTATGCCTACAGTTGGACGTCAGGTGACGGTGACGACCCAGGCGGCCAAGAATCGCGAAAAGGCCCTCCGCAAGGAGCGCCGCCGAGGACGGGGCGCCGCGACCGACGGAGACATAGGATGGCTCCAGCGCGAGGGCCTCGACAAGCTCGTTGAACGGGAGCAGGCCGAGATCCAAAAGGCGAAGAGCCTCTCGGGCACCAACGGATTCGGCGGCGCTAGTGGCTCCGGCACTTCGCCCTTTCGCGCCCTGCCCGCTGGGACCGTGCGCGAGGCCCACAAGGGCTGGGAACAGATCCGTGTTCCCGCACCGGCCACAGGCGTCTTGGGCGAGGACGAGCGCCTCGTTCCCATCTCGGAGCTTGTTCCCTGGGCCCAGACAGCCTTTGCCGGAGTCGAGCGGCTGAACCGCATCCAGTCGCGGATCTTTCCTGTCGCCTATCACTCGAATGAAAACCTCCTCGTGTGCGCTCCCACCGGTGCGGGCAAGACCAACATCGCCATGCTCACCGTCCTTCACGAAGTATCGGTCAACATGCGCGCGGGGGTCATCCAGCGCGAGGACTTCAAGGTCGTATACGTTGCGCCGATGAAGGCCCTCGCGGGCGAGGTCACCGCCGCCTTCAACAGGCGCCTTGCCGGGCTCGGGCTCAAGGTCCGAGAGCTCACTGGCGACATGTCGCTCACAAAAAAGGAGATGGCCGAGACCAACATGATTGTCACGACGCCGGAAAAGTGGGACGTCATCACCCGCAAGGGCCAGGAGGGCTCCGCTGCCGCCCTGGTCCGGCTCCTTATCATCGATGAGGTCCACCTCCTAAACGACGGCCGCGGGCCTGTGATCGAGACCCTTGTCGCCCGCACCATTCGCCAGGTTGAGTCAGCCCAGAGAATGATCCGCATCGTTGGTCTCTCGGCCACGCTCCCCAACTACCGCGACGTTGCCACCTTCCTCCGTGTCAACCACACCAAGGGCCTCTTCTTCTTTGACGCGTCCTACCGGCCCGTCCCGCTCTCGATGACTTTTGTTGGCGTGTCGGAACAGTCGACCATGGCGCGCCTTAAGCTCATGAACCAGATCGCGTTCGATAAAGTCTCGGCCTCGCTCAAGGCGGGCTATCAGGCCATGGTCTTTGTCCACTCACGCAAGGACACTGGCAAGACGGCGCGCGCCATCATTGACCTCGCCCATGCGGCAGGGGAGGAGGATCTCCTTCGTCCCACCGAGGACGAGCAGTACGGACTCCTCAAGCGTGAGGTGCTCCGGTCCAGGAACCGCGAGGTGCAGGAGCTATTCGACCGCGGCGTCCTCATGCACCACGCCGGTATGCTGCGCGGCGACCGCAACCTCGTCGAAAAGCTCTTCGAGCGTGGGGTGGTGCGCGTTCTCTGCTGCACGGCAACCCTCGCCTGGGGAGTCAACCTCCCGGCCCACACCGTGGTGATCAAAGGTACTCGCGTCTACTCTGCCGAGGCGGGCGGCTTCACCGAGGTTGGCCTTCTCGACGTCCAGCAAATCTTCGGACGCGCCGGCCGTCCCCAGTATGGCGTCCCCGGGCACGGCATCATCATCACCGAGCACGCCAATCTCGCGCGCTATCTCGGCATGCTAACGCATTCGGTGCCGATCGAGTCGAAGTTCGAATCCCAACTCGTTGACAACCTCAACGCCGAAGTAGTCCTCGGCACCGTCGCAAACGTCCGCGAGGCGTGCACGTGGCTTTCCTACACCTACATGCACGCCCGTGCGTGCAAGAACCCCCTCGCCTATGGCCTCACGTGGGAGCAGCTCCAACACGATCCCGCGCTTGAGGGTTACCGCCGCAAGATTGTTGTCGCGGCAGCCCGCGCCCTCGAAGCGTCCAAAATGTGCCGCTTCGACGAGCGGACTGGCAACCTCTACATTACGGACCTCGGGCGCGTCGCTGCCCACTTTTACATCAAGCACAAGACTATCGTCGAGTTCAACGATCGTCTTCGACCGCGCATGTCCGAAGCCGCCGTATTTGCTCTCATCGCCTCCTCGAGTGAGTTTGAAAATCTCGCAGTTCGTGACGACGAGACAATCGAGCTCGAGACCCTCGCCCGGCGCCAGTGTCTCGTCGAGGTCCGTGGCGACCTGACGTCCAAGGAGGGCAAGGTCAACGTCCTCCTTCAGTCCTTTATTAGCCGCGCCCGGATCGACACGTTCTCACTTGTGGCCGACCTCAACTACGTCGCGCAGAACGCCCCCCGCATCTCACGTGGCCTCCTTGAAATCGTCCTGAGACGCGGCTGGCCCGCAATGACCGAGACCATGATCAACGTCTGCAAGGCCATCGACCGCACGACCTGGCCGCAACAGCATCCCTTCCGCCAGTTTTCTCAGTCCATCTCACCGGCACTTGTGAACAAGCTCGAGGAGGCTGGCCTCTACCTCGATCGTCTCGTCGACCTCGACGCGTCGGGGGACATCGGTGCCATTGACCGCATCGCCCGGCACCCCCGCGCCGGGCATGCCGTCCGAGACGCCCTGCGCGCTTTCCCGCGCGTTGCTATCGACTGCGAGATTCAGCCCATCACACGCACCGTTCTCCGCGTGTCCCTCAATCTCACCCCCGAGTTTGAGTGGCGTGAGCGAGACCATGGGTCTTCTCTCCGGTGGCTCGTCTGGGTCGAGGACTCGGAGAACGACCACATCTACCACTCGGAGATGTGGGTCCTCACCCGCCGATCAGCCTACACTGGATCTCACCGCATCTCATTCACCATTCCCATATTTGAGCCCCTACCGTCCCAGTACTACGTCCGCGTCGTGTCTGATTCTTGGCTCCACTCGGAGGCCTTCCATGAGATGCGCTTCGACCACCTTGTCCTCCCCGAGTTGGCCCCAGCCCACACGCCCCTTCTCGACCTCGACCCGCTCCCGCGTTCGGCCCTGAACGATCCCGTTGCCGAGAGCCTGTACAAGTTCTCGCACTTCAACCCCCTGCAGACCCAGGCCTTCCACACGCTCTACCACACTGACAGCCCCGTTCTGCTCGGCGCCCCGACGGGGTCGGGCAAGACCATCATGGCGGAGCTTGCCCTCCTTCGGTGCTTCCGTAACCGACCTGGGGCGAAGGTCGTCTATGTCGCGCCCCTGAAGGCTCTCGTACGCGAGCGGATCCTCGATTGGGGTCAGGGTCTCTGCCACACGATGGGCAAGACGCTTGTGGAGCTCACAGGCGACGTCACGCCCGACGCGCGGGCCCTCCTCCAAGCCGACGTCATCGTGTGCACTCCTGAGAAATGGGATGGCATCTCGCGCTCCTGGCAGTCACGCAGCTACGTGCGGCGCGTCGGCGTCGTTGTCCTGGACGAGGTCCACCTTCTCGGATCTGACCGCGGTCCCGTGCTCGAGGTCCTCGTTTCGCGCATGCGCTATGTCGCCTCGCGCACGGGTGCGCCTGTGCGCTTCGTCGCTCTCTCGACCGCCCTGTCCAACGCTGGCGATCTCGGCGACTGGCTCGGTGTGCCGCCCGAGGGCCTTTTCAACTTCCAGCCCTCGGTCCGGCCCGTGCCGATGGAGGTGCACATCCAGGGCTACCCTGGGGCCAACTACTGCCCGCGCATGGCGACGATGAACAAGCCGACGTACGCGGCCATCCAGCTGCACTCGCCGCTCAAGCCGACAATAGTTTTCGTATCGTCGCGTCGGCAGACGCGCTTGACCGCCCTCGACCTCATTGCCTCGGCCATCGCCGACGAAAAAACGCGCGCATTTATCAGGTGCGACGCCGATGAGCTTGATACAGCGGCTGCCGGGTGCCGGGACCCCTCGCTGCGCCACACCCTCGGCTTCGGCGTCGGTCTCCACCATGCTGGCCTTCCCGAGGCTGACCGCCGCATTGTCGAGGCCCTGTTCGTCCAGGGTAAGATCCTCGTCCTCGTTGCCACGTCGACACTCGCCTGGGGTGTTAATACGCCGGCCCACCTGGTCGTCGTCAAGGGCACCGAGTTTTATGACGCGTCCACTCGCCAGTATGTGGACTACCCTATCACCGATGTGCTCCAGATGATGGGCCGCGCGGGGCGCCCCCAGTTCGACAAGTATGGCGTCGCCGTCGTCATGGTTGCCGAGGGAAAAAAATCCTTTTACAAGAAGTTCCTCTACGAACCCTTCCCCGTCGAATCGTCCCTCGCCGGGCAGCTCGCCGACCACCTTGGGGCTGAGATCGCTGGGGGCACGGTACGGTCGGCGCAGGATGCTGTCGACTGGCTCACGTGGACATTTCTCTTTCGCCGAATGCTCAAGAACCCTGCCTACTACGACATGCCCTCGACAGATGCTGCCGACGTGTCGACCCGGCTGTCGGCTCTCGTCTCTCAGTCCCTCGGCGCCCTTGAGGAGGCCGGCTGTGTCCGTCTGGACGAGTCATCTGGCGTGGTCGAGTGTCTTCCCGCGGGACGCACGGCCTCCATGTACTACCTGCGGCACGAGACGATGGGCATCTTTCGCGACCGGCTCGGCCCCGATCTCGGTATCGGCGACGTCCTCGCGTCCCTTACGGCCGCCCGCGAGTTCGACGATGTCCCCGTCCGCCACAACGAGGATCTCATCAACGTCGACCTCAACCGGGCCCCAGGTGTCGTGGACCGTTTTCCGGTTCGTCAGAGCGACTGTGACCAGCCGAACGCCAAGGCCCAGCTCCTCCTCCAGATGCACGTGTCGCGCGTCCCCCCACCGGTGGCGGACTACGCCACTGATCTCCGCGGTGTCCTCGACAACGCCGCCCGCGTCCTCGCCGCCATGATCGAGGTTGTCGCTGAGGCAGGCTGGCTCCGCACCACGCTCGTCTGCCTTCGCTTCGGGCAGGCCATGATACAGGCGCGCTGGGACACGGAGAGTCCACTGCGCCAGCTACCGGGGGTCTCGGCCGACGACGCGGCGGCCCTCGAGGATTGGCTTGGAGATGGAGACGACGCGGCAGGCGGAGCAGGACTGCCGCGCCTCGTCGCCATGGCGCGTGACCAGCCCGAAGCTGCCGAAAGTCACCTGCGAGCGGTGCTTGGGGACCGCGGTGCTCGGGCCGCCCTCTCTGTCGCCCGTCGCCTGCCCCTTGTCCGCGCCGAAGCGGCTGGCCCGCCTCGTCCCGCCGACGGGGTCGGCGGCCACCTTAACCTCGATCTCCGCCTCATCCGGAGGGGGGGCGGGCCGGCGACGCCAAGGGCCTACGCGCCTCTGTCCCCCAAGGCACGCAGCGAGGGATGGTGGGTGGTTGCCGCTGCAGAGGATGAGCTCCTCGCGATGCGCCGCGTGGGGGGAATAGGACTGGGCGGCGCCCAGGTGCAGCTTCGGATCCCAGCCCGCGTCGAGGGAGGCGCACCTCTTCGTCGCGTCGTCGTTCACGTCGTCAGTGACTGCTACCAGGGGCTCGACGCCACGCTTGACGTCGATGTGCCGGAGTCGGTCGTCGTTGCGGCGGGCGAGGGGACCAGGGACGCCGATGGTGTGGTGGGCAGTGAGATGGAGGGAGGGGGCGGCTGGTCCGCTGTCGACACTGGCAGGAAGGAGGATCGCCACTCCGCCCGTGCCGTAGCCGCCGAGGCCGCCAAGATGACGGGGGGCGCGCAGGTCCAGCTAGAAAGCGGAGTCGAATTTCCGATGCTCGTGCCCGTCGTCGCGCCGCCGTTATCGGCATCGGCGCCAGCTGATGGTGGCTGGGAGGAGGACGGGGGGTACGTGAATGCCAAGGGCGGAGGGGAGGAAAGGCACGACGGAGACGACGACGTCTGGGGCTGAGGAAGGGAGTAGGGTAAAACTTCCGCCATTTGCACTTGAAACCTCAGCACTACTTTGGGACCTTCTCCGGCCCCGCCGCCTTGGCGGCCTCGGCCGCCTCCTTGGCCTCGGTCTCGGCCTTCTTGGCCTTGGCCTCGTCCTCCCGCGCCTCCTTGACGGCGACCCTGGCGGCGGCACGCGCGGCGATGGCGGCGGCAAGGCGCCCCTCCATGGCATGCTGCGCCTCGAGCGCGGCGCCTGCCCGCTGGGCGTGCCAGAGCCACCGGTGGAGGAACCACCCCAGGCAAGAGCGCGGGCACTCAGCCTCAAAGGTTTTTAGGGCCTCCTCCGTGTTGAGGGGTTCTCCAGAGGGGAGAGTCTTGTATGCGGACGAAGCACGGGCCCGGTCCTTCTTTGATACGCCAGCCCACCCCTCTGCGTCCCACGTGGCAAGGAGGCCGAGCAACCCAGACACGTCGTTGTCGCCCAATGGTCCGAGGTCCGGATGGCAGACGAGGGTGGCCCAGGCGGTCGACTGCCCTCCCCCGTCGCCCGACGGGGTCACGGCATCAGCTCGGCCCACGACAGTAAGGGCGGCCCGAATGAGCTGGAAGGTCGAAGGGGGCGCTCGCGTTCGCGTGCGAAGGTCGACGAGTCCCGGGGCCGACGCCCCGCCCACAAGCTGCTCGGCGAGGGCGGCCTGGACGGCCTGCAGCTCTCGGACCTCCAGACGCGCCACGGCTGACAGCTTCTCGAGCTTCATCGCCCGGGTTTCCTGGTTGAGACGGGCACGCTTGCCCGTCCGGCGCCGCAGTAAGACCTTGTGCTCGGCGACGGCGACAGCCGCGGCTGCACGCTCTGTCTGAGCCTCGAGCCACTCGATCTTGCGCTCGTGGTCGCCCTCGAGGCGAGCCTCGGCGGCTTCACGACGCGCCTGCTGCGAGTCCTCGTCGTCTTCCTCGCCCTCAGCCGGGGGCGCCTCGTCCTCGCCGATCTCTGCAGGCTCGGGGGCGGGCTCAGCCTCGGGCACCGGCTCAGGGGCCTCGGGATCCTCCTCAAGATCGAGTTCGTCGTCGGGCTCCTCGGCGATCTCGGGCTCGGCCGGGACCTCGTCCTCGGCGGGAGGTTCTTCGTCGGCGGCGGGCGGCGGCTCGGCCGGGGCCACAGAGGCAGAGTCTGCGTCCTGCTTAACCTCCTCTTCCACTGCGGACTCCGTTGTCGGCTCGACCCAGTCCGGCCCCTGCTCGCGCACCTCGGCAAGGCGGGCGACGAGCGCCCGGCGGGCCAGCGTCGTCCTGCGGGCGGCGAGCGCCGCAGCTGCATCGGTCTCGGCCCGGGCGTCTGCAGCTGAGATAGCAGCAGCAACGCGGGCAGCCAGGGCCCGCTCTGCCGCGGGAAGCTCTCGACCGTGGACTGAGGGAGCGTTCTCCGAGTCCGGGAGAGTATCGAGGATCAGTATACGCTTGTGTTCAGCGGGCCCCGCGGGCGGGGACGCGCCGACGACGGCCTCAGCGAGGAGGGCCCCGGGGCGGGGGCCAAACCGGAAGTAGGTCGTTTTAGGCTCGAGTGCTGTGTCGGGCACGTAGAGGCTCTGAAGCGACTCGTCGAGTAAGCGGAATAAGAGCGGTTGCTTGGAACCGGACTCTCCCTCGTCTTCGCCGCCATCGCCACCGTCGTCGCCGGCAATGGCCCTAGGCGCCAGGCTGAAGCCTGACCGGCCCAGCAGGCCCACCTTGCGGGGCCAGTCGCCCTGCCGGTCGACCGGCTGCACGGCGCGAAATTCGAGCGTCACGGACGAGTAATCGTGAACGACGGGCTCGGGAGGAGCAGGCTCATCGAGCTCGGCCTCCTCCTCCTCCTCCTCCTCGCCCTCGGCCTCCGACTCAGGCAGCGGCTCGTCGTAGGGGGCGTCGGGATCGGCCTCATCTTCGTCGGCCGCAGCTTCTTCCTCATCATCGGGGTCGAGCATATCCTCGGGATCCGCTTTCTCCTCGCCGTCGGCCCCCTCGCCGTCCTCGTCGTCGTCACCGCCGCCGTCGCCGTTGACGCCGCCACTCGTGGCTTCCTCAGCCTCTTCCTCAAACCCGTCCGGCAGGGGGGGCTCCTCTGGGTCAGCCACCGTGATGGACGCCGCGTAGGCCGCTGCTGCCGACGTGCGCGACAGCAGCAGAGACAGCGCGTCCTCGATCAGAGCGCCGAGGTCGGTCGAGACCGCCGCGCGCGCCTCAAATGCGGCCAGGTCGGCTTCGAGCTCGGCGGCCTTGACCCTCGCTTCTCGATCAGCCTCGACCGCGGCCGCCTTTGCGTCCTCGGCCGTCTTCGCGTCCCGTACCAGCTCGGCATGGAACTCCTGCTTGATCCGGAGGTTCTCGACGTACCTGGGAATCCGGGTCGCGTGGGTGGGAGTTGTCGGTCAGGGGGCAAGTGGCGAGGGACTACTCAGCAACGTGGGACTACTCAGCAGTGAAAGTCACCGGAATGGAGCAGAGAGGCTGTGAGGTAGATCACATCAATGCACCGACAGAACGCGATGACCGCGTCGCGGGACGAGACCGGACGCGGGAAAATGGCGGAATGGCAGTCGCGCGCAGCTCGGCTGAAGGCCAGTAGGCAAATGGCGAGGCAGCGAGGCGCGCAGGGTTGGCGGGCGCCGAAACAAGCCATTCGGCACGATGCCTTCCGGGCGGAGACATGAAGACCAGCGAGGGTCGGGCGGTAGAGCGGGACCAACAACGGGCGGCGCGCGACGCCATAGCGCCCCGCTCGCCTCTCCAGCCAGAGCGCGATGTACTCAACGGGATCTGCAGGACGGTCGGTAACACATGCCGCGCACGCCTTGGCCAGCGGCTCCCCGACGCTTTGGTTCAGGTAGTCCATCGTGAAGGCGTCCTCCTCGGCAGACGACATCTTCACCCTGTCTGGACGGGTTATAGTGGGGGGGGACTCCGCCCTGACCACCCTCAGGGGAAAGACGGAAATGGGAGGGATGAGGGGGTCCTCAAGGGTCTGGCAGCGACAGTGGCAGACGAGGTGAGGTGGGACGGGCGAGGGTTGAGGTCGAGAGCCGCCACCTCCAACCCCGCCCGCCACCCCATTTGTGTGAAGCAGCGCGGTAGCGCGCGCTCTTGGATCCCGTCGCGCTGGTTGTCTGATCGGGGCGTCGCCCGTTTTTGGCCTCGCCGCTTGCTCGTCGCCCTCGGGCTAAGATGCAGCAAGCGGAAGGGGTCACCGTCGTCACCACTGGTCCCGTACAGCACTGGAAGATTCAGTTCTTTCCGTGGGGGGGTCAGGACGCGCACACCCGCCTTGCGTCGTCCGGCAGAGGCGAGCGTTCCAGCAGCGCGGCGCAGACCCAGCCGAGGCCGCTCGGTCATGGGCCGCTGCGGTGGCCTCCGCCAAGCAGCGACCGACCAACACTTCCATCCGTGGCGCAGGCGGCGCTGTCCAGCGCACGTGGGTCAAGGCTCACGACGAGAACAACAGAGACGTTTACCCATATCCTGAGGTCCCGCCGCACCCGCGCTTCATTCCCATCGACCAGCCCCTTCCGTCACAGCCGGCCAAGACCATCCCGGGGCTCGAGGGCACGGCGCCATTTGAGGAGGGAGAGGGGGGAGGCGGGCATGCGCCGCTGCCGGGGTTGGGATGGGGCTAAGAGCACATTGCACTGTGATCCGTTCAAGCGACACGCCGCCGGCCCCTGAGATCTGAGGCCACTGCATGTATCGAGGTCAGAGGGAAGGCAGTCGTTGAGCACAGCGGGAGAGAGAGCGCGGCGCAGATAGAGCAAGGGGCAGAGAGAGCGGCGACGGGGCCAGAGTGCTACCTGCCTTCCCCTTCCCCCTCTTCTCGCCAGTCCAAGCCCGTCAGGCGCGAACCGTGGCTTCAGCCTCGGCCTCCCCCCCGCCAACTCCCCCCCCCTCGCCCAGGGCAGCTGCGGCCGGATCGCCCGCGAGGGAGGCCTCGCCCGAGTCGTCCTCGTTCGAGAGTGGCTCGCGACCACCCTTCTCACCAGCCCTCTCCTTCTGGGCAGCAGTGCCGTCGTTGGCCTCGGTGGATTCGACAGCTGCCAAGCCAGCGGTGCCAGGCAGGCCGAGAGCGGGGGCCGCAACAGGCGGGGTCCAGAACCCATCGGGCAGCTGCGGGGGCGCGACGACGGGAGCCGGCGGGCCGGTCGACGTCGCGGCTACAGTCGCGGCAGCGGCCACGGCGAGAGCGCCAGGGGGGCGCGACTGATGTTGCTGCTGCTGCTGCTGCTGCTGCTGCTGCTGCTGCGCATGTGCGGCAGCCGCGGCGTGGGCGGCAGTGGCGGCAGCTACCCAGGCCTCGGCAGCCGCAGCGGGGGCCGTGGGAGCCGAGGCGGCCACACTGTACTGATAGGTGGCAACAGATTGCGTTCCGCCACCCCCACCCGCGGGCGGAGCTGATGCCACCACCGGCGCCGGCGCTGCCGCAGCTGGGGCCCCAGCTGGAGCAGGGGCCGGGACCATGGCCGGGGCCGGGACCGGGGCCGGGGTGGCTGCGGCCGCGGCGAGGGCGGCCTGCCAGGCGGTGGTGGCACAGGGCGACGCTGACCGGCCAGCCGCTGGAGGGGCCGATGCGGGTGTGGCTGTGCCTGCTCCCGGGGGTGTGGGCACCCGAGGCGGCGGGCCCACGCCAGACCCTGTGCGAACCGCAAATAGGGCTTCAGCCGCGGCGCGTTCCTCGTCGGGGTCGGCCAGGCCAGGGGCGACAGTGCCAAGGGCGCCTGCAGGCCATATAGGGCCGGCGGCAGGCGTCGGGGGCTTTTTCAGGCAGTGCCGAAGAGACCGCCCCCATGGCAGCCCACACCGCTTCTCCCAGGCGGAGCCGGCGCATACGGTGCAAGGTTCACGCGCGGCCCCAGTCGTCGAGAGGCCGGCAGCCGGTACGGGAAAGTGGGGGTGGGCATGCGCCGCGCTTGCCCCAGTTCCTGCGGCAGCGGCGGCAGGGGGGGAGCGAAACGGGCCCATCCACACAGCTGAGCCGTGGGGTGCTGAACCCGGCAATCCCGTCCAAGTCGGCCCCCCAACGCCGAGAGAAAAGACGGCGGTACCCGAGGGCGAGGCGCCGACGCACGAAAACCCGGGGACCGACGCCCCCACCGACGTGGCCGAGAGGACAGCGCGGACGCCGGCGGCAGCGAGAGTGCCCCCCTGGACTGAGACAGTCGGGGGCTTGTGAAGGCAGCCCCGGAGGGACCGTCCCTCACTCAGCCCGCACCGCTTGGCCCAAGGGCTCCCGGCGCACACGGTGCACGGCCCCTCACCGGAAGGGCTGCCTGCACCGGGGGGTCCGCCCGCAGGGCCGGGGGTGGCGGGGGCTGCCGCGGACCCCGTCGCCGCGGCCCCGGGGGTGCCTGCTCCGAGGACGAGACCGATCCGGGGCGCGCTGCCCGAAACAGTGCGACGAATGGGGCCGCGCGGCCGGCTCCGATCAGCAGCCGCGGCGGCCGCGGCGGCTCCCCAGTCGGTCCGAGGGGGCTCCTCTGGCTTTCGCAGGCAGTCGCGGAGCGACCGCCCCCCTGGCAGGCCGCACCGGCCCTTCCACGATGAGGCAGCGCACACCCCGCAGGGGGCGCCCGCCATTGGACCGGTGTCGACCCGAGCGCGAATCGCCCCGGGGGCGCCGCGGGGTCCCACGCCGGCGCCGTCCCAGCCGGCGACCCCCCCCGCAACGGCGGCGCCCGACCCCGAGGCGACGTGGGCGAGGGCCAGGGCGGCTGCCTCGATAGCAGCCAGGCCCGTGAGCTCGTCCCCGGACTCGACCACGTCGCGGGCGGCAGGGTGCTCGGCCTCGGATCGGCGCCGGGTGCGCCGCGCGGGGTCGTCGGGGCCGCCGGCGGCTCCCCCCATGAGCGCGTGGGGTGGGTGGGGCGGGTTGGATGAGGAGAGGCCACCAGGGGACGGCCGGCAGGCCGACCCAGGCTGACCGCAGCGCGCCTCCCACGGAGTTCCCTGACACCGCGCGCACGAGGGAAGAGCGGCGTTGTGGACGCGCGGCTGGGCCCCGGGGGGACCCGCGGAGCCAGAAATCGCTCGATCAGTATCAGCATACACACCTCGTCCAGGGGCAGGACTGGCGATGTGGGGTTCTCCCGCCGCCGTTTCCCGGGTCGCAGCGCCTTCGACAACTGTCGCGGGCCAAGACGTCCCTGCAGCTTCTCCTTCGGTCTTTCCGGCGGCGGAAGCGGTCCTCCCAGCAGCAGGAGGGCCACTCGTTCCTTGACGGCCGCTCCGGCCCTCCTCGACCGCCTTCGGAATAGGGGCGCCAGATGAGGTGCCAATATCCAGCTCTCTTGTCTCGACTCTCTCAATAGCGCGAACCATGGCAAATCGAGCCACAGAAGTGAGCGAAAAGAGCAGAGCACGAGGAAGGCGGCTCCAGCTCTTCTCTCTCCGTATCCGGACCCGAAAGACCTCGATCAGACGAGGTATTCGAGCCACCTGTCACACAGGGTGAGAGAGGGGGGACCAATTCCGATTTCCGACCCGCGCGAGTCCGGAGCTCGTCGAGTAGGCATGCGAGTCGATGCGCAAGCTCAACCGCCCCTCCATTACGACATCGCAACCGCGCAGCGGCTTCTCTCGGCAGGAATGCCGCCGAAAAAAGCGGAGGATGAAGGACCGACCCAGCTGGAGGCGAGTCCGCCGCCGTGGTGTGCCCGGCCCTCCTCGGCTCGCCCTCGTGGCGCCGCGGCGACGTGTTTGGCTCTCTGTGAGGCGGATCGACGGTTAAATCTTGCTGGATTGACGAAGTGGAGCGTCGGAGGTCCGGGAATTTGTCTTATCTTCCATGGTGCGCGCACTGACTGAAATAGGACGCGTTGGTGTGCCTGCCGAACGCGCCATCACCGACATCCCCCTTCATCGCCTCCCATTGACCGCAGCTCCTCCAGGCGGAGCGGGACAGGAACACAGCGCTTCTTCAGTTCCGCAAGGAGCTGGTGACGCAACTAAAAGAGGAGAACGAGCGCATCGAGGCGGACGCTGAACGCCTCGTGCGCGAGCTCGAGACGACGACGTCTGACGCGGCCAGGCTGCTGGACGAGCGCCAGCGGGACCTGGATCGCAAAGTGGCGCAAGAGGCCGAGGCCGAAGTTAAAGTCGCCGAGGTCGAGGCGGATCTGGCAGCGCGGGCCGTGGTGCTCGAGGCGCTGCGCGAGCAGGCCAGGGCCAACGAAGCGACGCTGGCCGAGGGCCGCCAGGCGCGGGCTGAAAAGCGCCAGCTCGAGGATCGACAGCGCGAGGTCGAGGCGCGCGCTCACAAGCATCGTGACGCGCTCGACGCGCTCGACGCCGAACTTGAGGACCTGGGAAGTCAGGCGGCAGAGCAGCGTGCTCGCCTCGCCGAACTTCGAGTCAGGGCAGGCTCCTTTGCCGAGCTTCGCATCCTCTTTGGCGAGGTTTGGGAGGTTTCTATCACCCACAGCGTCGCTAGGGGACCGGCGCCGCGTCATCGGGACTTCAATTCGCTGTGCTCGCTCGAGGGCGGGGGCACGCTCGTGCATTATGGCGGGACGCCCTGGGAGAGCGGCCGGGACATGGCCGTCCTCCGTGTTGAGGCAGACGGGTCTGGGTGCACGTGGGACGACCCCGAGACCGGACCATCGGCCCGGGTTATCTCGGGCGCCGGCGCCGAGTCGGGTCACCAGGAGTTCGAGATGGCCCTGCCCCGTGCGGGCCACACTGCCACCGCCCTCCGGCCTGCGTGCATGCTCGTTGTCGGGGGCCGCGAGCCCAGCGCCGGCGGCGATGGCGACGGCACCCTAGTCCCCGGCGTCGCATCGCTCGACCTCGACGCTCCCTCTTGGGACGAGCCCCAGACAATGGGACACCCTCTGCCGCCCCGCGTCGGCCACGCATGCGCCACGGACCGCGACTCCCACCTGTTTCTATTTGGAGGCCGCGCCCAGCTTCCTGGTGGCGACCAGGCCCTCATGTCCGACCTGTGGCGCCTCGACCACGCCGGTGCCCCTGAGACGTGGACATGGCGGCAGCTCACAGGCCTCGCGGGGACGCCCCCTCTGCCGAAGTGGGGAGCCTCGATCGCTGTCGTCGAGGACGGCACCCGGCTCTGTATCTACGGCGGCCACGACGATGCGGGGTCTGTCGGCGACCTCCACCTCCTCAACCTCCACACGGGCACATGGAGGAGCCTCGGCGTCGGCGTTGGAACGCCCCCGCGGCCGCGCCACGGCCACATTGCTACCATCTGTGGCCGTTACATGGTCATCACCGGGGGTGGCCACCAGCCGCGCGTCGCCGACGACTCTGCCGGCGCAGCTGCCACCCCTGTCGAGGCCTGCTCAGACACCTGGGTGCTCGATCTCGAGACCTACGCGTGGGAGTGCCTGCACGACGCGGGACCTCCACCGCCCGGCACTGTGGCTCGGCCCCACTCTTGCCTCAGCGCCGCTGCCGGACGCCGCATCCTCACCCTGCGGCCCAGCCCCACCGATTCGGGGGGTACCGGCAGCTCCGAGAGCGCCGCCCCTTGCTTATCCCTCCTAGAGGTCCTAGAGTTCAAGCGGCCCCAAGATATCGAGGCCGAGCGTCTCCGTGGGCAGGTAGGCGGCGACCTCGTCACCGAGCTCGCCCTGTCGACCCGCGCTGAGGTGTCGTCATCTGCAATCATCGTATCGTGGCGCGTGCCCACGAAAAACGCCGACCGCCTCCTCCGCTTCTGTCTCAAGATGGGAACTTCGACTGGCGTTGTCCGCGAAGTCTACCGGGGGCGGGAACCCCGCTTCAAAGCAGGGGGGCTGAGGTCGGCGTGTGAGTACGTCTTCTGTGTGAAGGCCGAGTATAACGACGGCAGCGAGCTGTGGTCGGAGCCAGTGTCCTTCATCACGCGACTCTGACGAGGCGCGGTGTCAGTGAGCCAGGGGCGGCACGAGGGGCGGGAATAGGGCTCGGAATGCAGGATAATTCATTTGATCGCGTTGTGTCTGGCGACGGCCCCGTCGTGTGTTGCTGTAGCTCGCTCCCTGATCACACCAGCAGTAAGTCATAGTGGTTGCCGTTGACATAAAGAAGGCGGATCGGCCGGCGACTGCGCTTTTTCTTGCCCGTTGGCTTGAGCCACTCAGTGCCGTACTTGGCCAGCGGTGCGTAGCCGTCGGAGTCGTTGGGTAGGTAGACGAAGAGTGGCGTCCGCAGCATGCGTGAGAGGCAGAGGAGCTCGGGCTCTCCACCCCAGAACTTGGGGTCCAGGAGCTTAACGCAGTACTGGGGTAGGGGCGCGTCGATCACCGCCGACTTGACGGCGGGCCGATACGTCTTGTCGACCTCTCCTCGGCACAGGGCATCGTGCACAGCTTGCCGCAGCACATCAGCTTCACGCGCCTCGTCCGATGCGAGCAGCGTCATCCCCCGGTTCCGCGCCAGACCCTGCGCAATGGCCCTAAACATGCACTTGCCATCTCCAGCAATCTGTGGGACGGCAAATGGCCAGGGTCAGGGCAGATCTTGAGGTGGTGCACGCCAGCACCAGGGCCAGGATCAACTAGGGCAACCCACAGCACTCTCGCCTTGTGGACGTGGAAGTTGACACGCTCCACCGCCGACGCACGTGCCAGCTCGAAGATTGGCGCGGGGGGGCGGAGGGGCCCGAGAGTGAGGGATGCGAAGGGGGGAGGAGGGGGCGCAGCAGACGTCGACGGCAGGGTTGGGCCTGGGTCCTCGGCGCCGAGGCCAACACCTCGGCGGCACTTGAAGCTCAGCATGGACAATACTTCACCCTCTCCCTCGCGAATTCCCCTGACTTCAGCGCTGGCAGCGTTGGAGGCGCCGAGGGGGGCGAAAAAGCGGCCGACCGATGCCCCTGACCGTTCCGCTCCAGCGGGCGGGGGAGTTTCCCGCGCGCGCGCTATCTTCGAATTTTTGTCGCCGTGTGTGCTCGGCTATGCCGCTTGTCCCCCTCAAAACGCAGTGTTGCTGGATCGCCGCGCGCTTCGGACAGTCGCGGCGGGCGCAGCGAGCCCCGCTGCTTGTCGGCGTCGGGCGAGCCGTCCTCACGTCTACAGTCTAGAAGAGGACGTTTTAACCCACCATCCAGTTCTTTTGAGCGGTCATTACATTGGACGCTTCGGGTCTTGCGCCGCGTCTCACCAGGGTAACGCAGGAACGCCAGCGTCGGCCAGCGCTGCGCCTTGCTTCGACCCAAGGCGGACGTCGCCTACGCCGCCTCCGCCGTCGGCGCCGCCTACCGCACCTCCGCCGCATCCATCCCGGCCGCCGACGCGATGAACGATGATGAATTTCTTCTCGAGCTGGACGACGGCGACTTGATGGCGCTGGATGCCGCCGCCTGCTCCCCTCCAGCGCCCGCTCCACAGCCACCCCCGGCAGTTGAAGAGAGACCTCCAAGTGACGGCACTATGCTGGCCCCGCTTTCCCAGGCCGAGCGCCGCGGCTCGCACGGGCGCGCCTCGGTCGGTGGTCGGAAGGACGCCACGGTGGCGGCGGGAGCGATAGCGACGCCAGCCCGTCTGGCCTTGCAGCCCACGCCGCCTGAGGCGGATGAAAACAGGGACCCAACCCCCCCCCCACCACCACCCCCCCCCGGCACCACTTCGTGGGCGTCCGGGTCGATGGTCCTCAACGGAACATGGCACTGCGCCCCCCCTCCGCCCGACGGTTCCGCGGAAGAGGCGGACGACGGCGACCGGTGGCTGCAAATTGTGCCCACGCCCGTGCTCACGAGCGCAGGTGGCGGTTCTGCCATCCCTCCGCCTCCCTTGCTTATCCACCGGGAGCGCGCGGCGCGTTGGGTCTATCCAGCCTGGCCGCCCCCACGCGACTACCAAGCGTCGATGGCTGCCACCTGCCTCTTCGCAAACACTCTGGTCGTGCTTCCCACTGGCCTGGGGAAGACGCTCGTCGCGGTGAGAGGGGGGTGGGGCGGTGGGCCTCATAGCGCCGGTGACGGGTAGTCCCCTGCCCTCACGCCCCCACCGACCGACTCTCCGACCGACCGATTCTCTCACCTTCCGCACCACGCTTCGAAGGCCACTGTCCTATGTAACTATGTGCGATGGTTCCCCCGTAGTCTGGTTGTCTTTACCGCGCCCACCCGCCCGCTCGTCAAGCAGCAGTTCGCGTCGGTCCTCTCGACGGCCCGCACCCTTGGCGGCGCAGCGGCGCGGGTTCTCCTCCGTGCTGGTGGTGCGATGGAGATGACGGGCACCACCCCCCCGGCTGAGCGACGACAGCTCTGGGCGGAGCGTCGCGCCATCTTCACGACTCCGCAGGCCTTCGAGATGGACGTGCTATCAGGTGCGGTGCCGCTGCACCGTGTTGCCCTTGTCATCGTCGACGAGTGCCATCGTGCCAAGGGTGCCAACGCCCCAGTGAAGGCGCTCCGGCTTCTCGCCGCCGGGGAGCGTCCCCCGCCGACGACCAAGGCCCCCAATCCGCCCGTCTGGGGAGGAGGACGCTGCCGGATCGTCGGCCTCAGCGCCACGCCAGGGTCCACCCTTCGCGACATCCAGGCAGTCGTTTATGCGCTCTCCATCCAGCGGGTCGTGTGCCGCTTCGCCACCGACCCTGACATCGCACCCCATGTCCACGAAAAGGACATTCAGGTCAGGGTCGTGAGAGACTGCCGCCACTCCGCCGATGCGGCGAACGGACTTGTCGCCCTTGCAGGCGTCCTCGTCCGCACGCTAGAAGCAATGGGTGGGCCTGGCGGCTTGGCTGCTGCCCTCCGGGGCCGGGCCCTTCCGCCAGGCACTGAGGCCGCGTCGCCTCAGACCCTTCCCGCGCTCGATATTCTCCACGCCTCCCTGCCCGCCGGGTCGGAAGCGGCGGAGACAGTCAACTGCCTCCACCATCTGGCGACTGCGGCCCGAACGCTGGGCTCTGAGGGTGCCGCGTCCTGTCGCCGGACCCTGGCCCCTGTGGCTGCACGGCTTGCCCACGCCCACTTCGCCCACTGGAAACCGCTCTGGACGAGCCTTGGCTTTGCGGCTGCAATGGCTCCCCTGGGAGGGTCGCCGAAGGTCGCAGCTCTCCTCGTCATCCTGCGTGACCACCTTGCGAATGCAGCTGCTCGCGGGATGCCTGGTGCCGATCGCGCCATTGTCTTCTCATCCCGCAAGGATACCGTCCATTCTCTAGTCAAGGCGGTTGAGCGGCTGCCAGGCGCGCGGCCTTCGCCGTTTGTTGGCCAGCAGGGCGCTGAAAACCGCCGCATGAACCAAGACGAGCAGGAATCAGCCCTCGCACGATTCCGCACGGGCGAGATAAATGTTCTCCTGGCAACGTGCATTGGCGAGGAGGGCCTCGACGTGCCTGATGTGCCCCTAATTGTCTGCTTCGACGGGACCTCATCCCCGCTTCGCAACACGCAGCGGTCTGGACGCACTGGCCGGAGTGGGGTTGGCCGCGTGGTCTATCTTCTCCGCCAAGGGTCTGAGCTTCAGTCGTTCGAGGCACGTCAGGGCGAGCAGCAGCGCCTCGAAACCCTGTTACGGGATCCTGTGGAATCGGGCGTTCTGCTTGCTGCACGAGGCGCTGTCATGGTCCCACACGCTCTTCGCAAGGGTATGGCTATCTCACTCTGTGGTGGCAAGGCTCCTCTGCGAGATGGCTATGCCAATGGAGAGCTTGTCGATGAGTTGCCAGACTCCCAGCGTCCACTGGCGGCGTTGGCCAGCCAGGGAAGCGATGCACCATTGGCCCTCACCGTCGCGGGTGTGCGGACCCAGGACGGAGCAGGCGGTGGATTAGCACAGTCTCTGCCGGATGTGCCCTTGATGGAAGGTGCGCCATTGCCGACTGTTGCAGCGAACCACTCGCCCAAGGTGGTCGCCCTGCCAGCCGGCTGTCGTCCCACTAGCCCTGACGGGGGGTGCACTCCTGCCCCGCAGGCTCAGAGCAGGTGGAGTGTTTCCTCACCAAAGAGCCGATTACAGAGGGGATTTGGGTCTGCCCACGGCGGTGTTCTCACTGCCACGCAGCAGGACCGGCTCATTGCAACAGGCCTCGACGGATCTGAAGAGGACATGCCAGATCACATCGGCGTGGTGGCGAGGTCAGGGCCTCTGGTCGCCAGTAGCGCTGGGACCGCATCTGGGCATCCACTGGCCATCGCATTTGACGTCACGAGCGCCCCTCTGGAGAGCTCCCAGGAGCCCCTCGTGGTGGCACAAGAGACTGCATTGCCTACAGCTGCGCCTGGGGGGTCGAGTGTCCCAATGGCCGCGTCCGACGCTCGGAACCCACAGACCTGTGAGGAGCACATGGCTGACTGCGTGTTGCCTGGCCAGCACAAGAGAGAGCTTTGCCATGCAGCCGTTTTTGTGAGAGAGCTCGTTGAGCCAACACAGCCCACATCTTCTCAGGTAAATGGTGCAGTTCCATTAAGCATTGACGTTCCAGCGACGCAGAGCAGCCCCTGCTCTCCACCGCAGTCTGATGCGCCACTGGTGCCTGCACCGGGCCGGGTTATCGAAGTCGAGTCTGTCCGAGAAGAAGACAGTGTCACTGGTGGCTCTTCAGCGGGCCACGGCTCGGCTTGCCTGTCATTGGATTGCATCAACAGGCGGCCGGAGACAACTTCAACGCCTGGGGCCGATCAGTTGACCCGGGCCTTGCTAAGAGGCAGGACTGGCGGACCGCTCGTGACCCTCTGGGCCAACGCCAAGCGGCTGCCCCCCAAGCCTCCTCCTCCAACACCACTGCCGCCCTGTCCTCGCCTCGCGTACCCGAGGGGTCAGCGTATCCACAACATGAATCCCATGCTGCGAACAGCTCCTCCACCCCTGCCGATCGGGGTGCTATTCTTCGGGGATGACGAGCTTATCCTTGTCAGTGATGATGAGGACGAGGACGAGGAGGACGAGGAGGACGAGGAGGACGAGGAGGAGGAAGACGAGGACGAGGAGGAGGACGAGGACGAGGACGAGGACGAGGACGAGGACGAGGACGAGGACGAGGACGAGGACGAGGACGAGGACGAGGTCGAGGACAACGACGACGACGGGGCAAACTGCGACAATCTGTTGGTGGAGGATGTCGAGGGGTTCAACCGGGATGAAAACAGCAATGAGCCGGGCGGCGATGCTGGTGCAGGCCTGCCCGCGTCTGTGCCGGACCTACCGTCGCCTGGAGGTTGCTTTGGCCTGCCAGCAGACGTCAGCATTCCGGACAGAAACACACCGACTGGACACCATCCCTTGCTTGGCCCAAAGTCTTGCCGTCCACGCACAGCGTCGGCAAGTCACGATCCGAGAGGGGTCTCACTCCCCAGGGCAGGTGATACGGATGCATTTGCTGGTGGGCAAACGTCAAGAGTTCTGGTCGTCGAGCCTGACAACTGCCCCATTGATGCTGCCCTCGCCCGCGAGGCTGCTGAGCACATCCGAGTTGGCATCCCCGAGCCCTCGCTCGGGATTCGCCCACCAGAAGACTTGTCCGGTCTGCCCTCGGCAAAGACGCTTGCATGGGTGGCTGTGGGACGGTTGGTCCGAGGTCTGCCACGTCTCTGTCACGGTGTGGGCGCCCGGCTCCCACCGCCTGACTGGTTTGACCCTGTCACCCCGTCCTGCCCCCCTGCTGCTGCTGACGTCGAAGTTCATGACATCACGCCGCCGTCGCCTTCGGGTGACGCGGGGCCCTCACGGGCATTGGTCACTGCACGCTCTGTGATGTGCAAAAAACTTGGTGTGATTGTCGCCGACACTCCGACAGGCTTGGACGACAGAGACCACCGTGCTTCCCCCGGGGTCCCTGAGCCATCAAAAGCTCGCACAATCCCACCCCCATCTATCGCACGCGCGCCCTTGCTTCCATATCCAGCGCTGGAGGATGGGGGGGGGGTGGGTGGGAGGGGGCTGAAGAGGCTGCCGCCGGTGGGTGGCCCGTCGTGCCCCCGTGGGGGCCATCGGCGGCGATGCATGGGGGGCATCATTGACGACGCCGCCGGCGCCAGCGATGCGGAAGAGGCCTCGGAGCTCGACCTCTCGCAGGACCGTCCGTCCACAGGCGACCTCGCGTTCATTGCGTCTGCGGGGGAGGTGGCCACCCCGGCTCCACCGTCACGCCCCAGCCCCACAATTGCGGGCGGTGACACGTGCCCCTCAACGGGCGCGCCCAACTTTCTCCGCCGCTTCGGCGCCCGACGGATGGGTGGCGCGGCGGAGATCGACGGTGATGATGCGGAGAACAGGAGTTACGGCCAGGACACGACCCCGGATGATTACGAGCCTAACAGTTTTCTAGTTCCGACTGGGGCTACGGAGGAAGACCGGTCTATGTCCGAGGTGGGGAGCTCCCAGCGCACGATGACGCCGAGCGCTGGGGGCGTCATGCCTGGGCCTGCTGCACTCCGGGCGGTGGTCCGTCGCGGCCGACGCGCCCAATTGCTTTCTCGACAAAGGTCCCCTGCCTTAGCAGCTGCGGCGCGGATGCGGCGGCCAACAGGCTCCCTCCCCGACGCCCGTGCCCTTGGCCTCGAGGACACACAAGCTCCGTCGCGCCAGACACCCGGGCCTAGAGCGGTGCCTATGCAGCAGCGCGCCACATTTGAGGTCTCGCCATCGCCTTTTGACAGGTCCGAGGACGAAACCGGCTCCTCAGGAACTGTGTCGGAGGGCACGCTTGGCGTGGGCCCGGACGCGAGTCCGACCCCGACTCCGCCCTCGGCGCCCCCGCCCTCCGCAGGCCTCGACGATGGTTTAGGCCGTGACAGTGACGAAGACTACGCGGACGGTGATGCCTGGGCGCGGGGTGACGATGGGAGGGAAAACGCCTTGCCTCCGACGCAAACTCGCCCTGTGACCCTCCGGGGGGGGAGACGGGCGGCTGTGGGGGGGCATTAGCGAGAAACGCTCAAATGTGAGGATGGTCGTCCTGACCAGAGTCTATCGGCTTAGCAAATCTTTCGCAAGGAAGCTTACGCTTAGTTCAATGTGGTCAAACGACGCTGCGCCTTCTTTCCCTTCCTGCCCAACTTTTTCACACGATCCACTTCCGCGTCGTACGCCATCTGGCTGGCAGCCACCGTCCGCTTGACTCCATCGTATACACCGAGGCGGATGCCCTTGTTGGGCAGGTTCTTGACCGCATTCGGAATGAAGCCCCGATAAAGTCCGCGGACGCCCTCAGCCCGCAGGGACGATCGGACGATGCCCATCGTAGTGGCCCCCGTACCCGCCATCTGCAGCTGCCGGCGGACCGTATCGAGCGGGTAGCAGAAGCCTGTGGCGAGGAGAGCGGCGAGGAAACCGCGCGCAAATGAGGGCATTTCCTGGGGAAGCGTGTCGAACGCGCCCAGCTCGAGCGCCATGTACGGCGCGATGCCCGCTAGGGCCGTAGGCAGGCCGCGGTAAAAGGCGGCCCCGCCGCCGTCGCGCGCTATGGCCGCGCACGCCCCACGGAGCGTGCGGGCGCTCGGGTCGACGGCGAACCGGAGCCGAAGCGTGTCGAGAGGGTACGTCAAGAGCGTGGAGAACATCCCGGCCATGGCGCCCGCCGTGAGACGAAGACGGATCGACGGCTGGGGCGGCTCCTCTCCGCGGGCCCGTGCCACGGCAGCCTCGCGCCTGCCCAGGATCGACTTGAAGCGGTCGTACGAGTAGAGCTGGGCCGCCGAGTACGGCAAGACGCGAACAACTTGGGCCGCGTTGCCCCTCCAGTAGCCAGTGAGACCCTCGGTGCGGCCAATTGCCACGAAGGACCGCACGAGGGACCCTGATGCGGCCGCCTCCTGCAGCGCACCACCCTGGAGACCACCCTTGCACTGGAGCAGCAGCTTCAGCCGGTCAAAGGGAGCTGTCGCTGTCTTGCCCAGCGCCCCGGCCAGTGCGCCCGCGGCAAAGGTCACGACCTCACGGTTGGGGCGCGAAAGGAGGGCGGCGGGGCAGTGGGTCAACAGGTGGCCAAAAGAGAGCTCGTCGCGGGCTCCGTCGCTGGCGCAGGCCAGGCCTCGCGCCCCAGACGTCCCGGCGGCCAACGAGCTCAAGGCCGCGACCGTGGGCTTCGGCAGCCGGACCGTCGTCGCCCACCGCTGGACACCTTCGGCAAGCGGACGCGGCTGAATGACGCGTTGTGCCATCGCCGTGGCTGCCGCAAAGGGTGGGGGGAGGTCCGCCGAGGCTCTGTGACGTAGAGAACCGGGGGCAGACGAGGGGGCGGAGGAGGGGGCGGAAGAGGGAGCGGGCGCCCCTCTGGGCGGAGGGCGTCTGTAAAATGGTGGGGTGCGGTATGGGGACGGGGGGGGGTCTGGGATTTCGGCGACGTGGATTTCGGCAGCTGCCAGGGATCGTCGGAGAAGACGGCATCAGGCAGCAGGGCATGGGACGGAGGGAAGTTTGGCTGAATCCGAAATGGAGCCGGCGTGGTGTGATGCGCGACGAGCAGCTCGTCAGTGTCGAACGATCAAACGGCGGCCGGGGGACAAACCCGAGCCGTTTTGGTCACCGCCGTCGGCCGGGCGACGGCGCGACGGCCGCCCCTGCACGCACTCTACGACCCCTCAGCGACGACACTCGCCTATGCCGCGTCGAATTCATTGTAATCCCGACAATTAACTGGCGACGACGGGCACTGTCCCGGGGGGGGTTGGGTGGAGATGGCATATGTGAGGTGATGCGAGACACCATGGCACCCTTGGAGGCTCTCACGGGCCCCTCCCTCGCCACCCCCCGCTCCCTTCGACCGGCAGAGACCGGGTCGGCAATATGGCCGATCCTCCGGGGTTGGCGGCGCCCGCTGACGGGCTCGACCTGCTCGAAGGGGGCGACTGGGAAGGAACGGGAGGAGCGACGGGCAGGGTGATGAGTGCAGTGGGCGCTAATGGTGGTGACGAACTCGACAACCTCGCTCTCGGTGGCCCCGCGGTGGCGAGCTATGAGAAAACGGTGGTTGTAGGCGACATGAACGCCGCAAGAGCGACAGAGATCGGCGCATGGCGCGGCGGGGGACCCGTCTGCCTTCAACTTCGGCGCCGACCGTGGCCGCTCCCTCCGATATCCCCGACGCAGGAAGCCGCGTGGGGAGGCGACGCCGCGGCGGCGCTCCGTCCCGCCGTGGGCGGTGCCGCAGCGCTCGCGGCTTCGTCCGTTCCCGCGCCGACACACACCGCCCCGCCTGTGCCCGCTCCCGCCCCTCCCCCTTCATCCCAACCCACGCCCGCTCCGGTGGGCGCCGGTTCCTTCCCTGCCCCCCCCCCCCCCCCCCCCCCCCCCCCCCCCCCCCGCCCCCCCCCCCCCCCCCCCCCCCCCCCCGCCCCCCCAGGCGCTCTGCGCCCGACCTCTTCACCTTTGCGCGGTACCGGTGGGCCTTTGACGTCGACACAGACGAGGTGGTGCGGAGGATACGTGCCTCGACCGTCGGCTTCACCAAGAGCGACTTCCTCACGTCCATCCGCGACAGCCCGGATCTCTACGGCCCCTTTTGGATCGCATCCACTCTCGTGTTCCTCGTGAGCGCCGTGGGGAACTTTGCGACGTGGATGTCGTGGCGGAGTGTTGGGGCATCCGGGGCGCCAAACACGCTGGACTGGTTCCTCGACGCCGACAAGGCCGGCTGGTCCGTCTTTCTGTTTTACGGGTATGTCTCCATCGTGCCCACCATCGTGTGGGCAGTCTTCCACGTCTTCAAGGCCGACCTTTCGCTGATGCAGTCTGTCTGCTTATATGGCTACTCCCTGGCCCTCTTCATCCCGGTCTGCCTCATCTGTGCCGTCCCCAGCGCTGCGCTCCAGTGGATGGCCATCCTCGCTGCCTTTGGCTCAACCGGGTGGTTTCTCATGTCCAACCTCCAGGCGCAGGTGGCCCATGTCGCCTCGCAGGCTCACCAGCAGTTGTTTCGGGGTAAGCTGTCAAGTGGGGCGACCCGGACAGTCGTCGCCATCTTCGTCACTGGATTTCACCTCGGACTGGCCCTCCTCCTGGGCAACTATTTCTTCGCGTTCGACCTCTCAGGGGGGGATGATGTCCCGGCGCCCACCCCGGCGCCCACCCCGGTGCCCACCCCGGCACCCACAGAGGCGCTGTCGCCCAAAGTCCTCGCGTTCATGTGAGAGAGACCCGCCGTTTCTCTCACAAATCCTTCTCTCCTAGCTTTAGGTTGTTTTTCAGCAGTCCGCGGTAGGTCTTCCGAGTGATGAACCAAAAGTGGGAGGGGATCAATGGATTGACGTGGTCGGCAAACTCGCGCGGTGCCCCAGAAAAGACAGCTAGCGGCAGCGCCACCGCGGCAAACGCCACGGTGAGGGGGGGGTATATGAGAGCGATCAGAGGGTTAGTCTTTACGTGGTTGTGCGCCTGCGGATAGAGTGGAAGGCGAGACCACGGTCGGGTCGGCGGGCGACAGCGACCCCGTACTGCACGACGTCGGCGCGGCGTCGGCATGCCGGCCTCCAGAGCCCTCTCTGCGGTTAGCTCGATGCTCCATGACTCTCGCCCAGTGCACCGTAAACCAGTATGATATCCCAAGTGCGACGAGTCCGCCCACAGCGCAGCCAACGCGGCCCGCGAGGCGGCGTCCGGCGCCGCCATAATGGAGCGGCCGCTGCTCCCCTGTTATACCGCTCAGCACGCCCGCGGCCGCCATAGTGGGGGCAGGCGCCATCCCAAGACCCTTGCGGCGGGAACAAGTCTCACTTTGCGCCGTGGGCGAAGAAAACTACGCTCCATGGGCAGAGAGGAGGGTGAAGGAGTCCAGAAATCCCTTGCAGCCTTCCTCTTTTCTTGTCCCCACGCTCCCCCGCCGGCCAGGTCAAGGAACTGGCAGATAGGAACGTAGAGCAGCTCAGGGACTCGAACAGAGAATCTTGCGCACGGCTGCGCCGCTGGCCATCAGCGCCGTCCGCCACCACGTCTGCCCTCGACAGGTTCGACGCGCGGTTTGCCAACCTCGCGCAGCTGACCTCACCTGCTATAGCCGGCGCACAGGCGAGCCGCGTGCCGCAAGATCCTCGAGTGATACCGCGAGATTCATCACCCGGCGGCGCCGAGGCCGTCTCCACCGCCGGCCAAGGCCACTACGCCATCATCATGGACTGGTCGTCGTCCAAAGCCAACCCCGTCGCCCTACCCAATCCCGCGTCGCCGTCGTCTTGTGCCAGCCGCGTCGTCATCCGAACCCAGCTCCGTCGCCCCACCTGCCCGATTGCGCAGAGATTCCTACGTGCGTGTGTGAGGCGACCCCTCCTCGCTGTATTTCCTGCCCTTGTCGCGTGGTTGCTCACAGTCCCCGAGGTCAGGATCGGACTGCTGATGGCGGCCGTCCCCCTCGCCGTCCTCGGAGTGATGTCCCTCGCCGCCCTCGGCGCGAAGAAGGCCGGGCTCTTTGACGGTGTGAGGCAGCGCGATGTCGAGAAGGAAATCTTTGGAGCCGAGGAAAGCAGCGAATCCTCCGCCGTGCCGGCGGCCCCTCAGGCGCCATCCGCCCCGCACACGCCGGATCCGGCCCCGTCGATGAAGGAGAAGGAGCCTGTTAAGCCCTCCCTCCCCCCCCCCGCGACCTCTTCCCCCGTCCCCCGCACGGGTGGGGCCGCCATCCTGGCGCAAATGAGGGCACGCAAGGCGGCGGCGGCAGCGGCGGCGGCCCGTGACGCCCCCCCCGTCGTGACTGTCATCTACGCGTCGCAGACAGGCACGTGCGCCGACATCGCCAAGATGATCCACGCCGAGGCCGTCGAGCGAGGTATACCCGCGCGCGTCTGCGAAGGCAACGCGGTCGACGCTGTGGCCATGACGGCGATGTCGCACCCTGTTGTCATAGTCGTTGCCGCGTCTACCGGGGACGGTGACCCCCCGGACTCGGCAGCACGATTCTGGGTGGGGCTCCGGCGCCGGGACGCGGACCGAGGGCAGCTCGACGGCCAACACTACTGTGTACTCGGCCTGGGCGACTCCAACTACACGAAATTCATGGAGGTGCCCCGGGAGATGGACAAGGGATTTTCCGCCCTTGGATCCCGTCCCTTCTACCGCAACGTCTTCGCCGACGAGGTCGACGGCATCGACGACGCGGTGGACGACTGGATCGCCGGGCTCTGGGATCCCCTCCGTGAGGCTCTCGCCAAGGCGGGCGGCAAGGACAGGCCCGTCGCCGTCGCTGCCGCGTCTCCCGCGCCCGCTGTCGCGGCCAAGACGTCGACGTCGCCCACCTCTGCCGCCGCAGTGCGCTCAGAGTCGAGCGTCAAGGACGTGGCGTGGATTTGCCCCGCCGACGTAGACTTCAAGTCAGTCCCTGCACCGCCCTCGGCCGGCGTCATCGTGCACGATGCTGAAGGCCCTGCCCCGACCCGGCCGTCGGCTGAGGACCTGGCGCATGTTGATCCTGCCGGGTGCTACACGCCGGAGCGGCCGTTTTATGCGACGGTGGAAAGCAGCCGCGTTCTGACGTCTCACGCGGCCGAGGCAGCGGGGTCCTCCCCTGACGAATGGCGCCGAGTTGTGTCGGTCCGCCTTGCGACGGCCGGGTCGGGCCTCGTCGTTGGCCCCGGCGACGCCGTCGCCCTGATGGCCCCCAACCTCACCGACGAGGTCGATGGACTCCTCGAGCGCCTCGGCTGGGACGGCGACCGATCCGTGACCCTCGCCCCGTCCCTCGTGGACGACGGGGGCGAAGCCTCGCCGGCTCCAGCGCTCCCGTCCCACCTCGTCTGGGGTGGTGGTGGCATGTGCTGCGCCACCTCTGCCGCCTCCCTTGCTGAGTCAAAAACCACCACAACCACATGGACGCTTCGCGACCTCTTAACCTGGCGCCTAGACGTCATGTCGCCCGCGCGTAAGGGTCTACTTGTCGCCCTCTCCCGGGCGTGTGGGGACGAGGCCGAGGCCCGCACTCTGCGCTTTTTGGCCTCGCGCGACGGCCGTGACCACTATAAGGCCCAAATCATGGGAGGGCACGCTGCCCTCCTCGACCTCCTTCGCCGGTTCCCCTCGTGCCGTCCGGGAGTGGCTGAAATGCTGGCAGCGCTCCCAGCCCTGACGCCCCGGAGTTACTCCGCGTCCAACGACCCATCTGCCGAGGGGGGAGTTGTCGAGGTCGCCCTCAGCGTTGTGCGGTTCTCGTCCCCCTATCGCCCCCTGCGCCGAGGGCTCGCGTCCACGTGGCTCGATGGACTCGCCTCTGGCGCTCGCGTTGCCCTCACAGCTCGGCCAGGGGGTCTCTTTTCGCCCCCAAAAAATGTCGGGACGGGGTCGCCCTGGATCATGGTGGGGCCTGGCACGGGTGTGGCCCCGTTTCGCGGCTTTCTCCGCCGCCGCCGCACCACTCTCAAGACTTTCCCCGCCGAGGCGGCTGGACCCTGCGTTCTGTACTTCGGGTGCCGTCGGTCCGACGTCGACTACCTCTACCGCGACGACCTGGAAGGTTTCGCCAAGGACGGCACGCTGTCGCGACTCCGCATCGCCTTTTCGCGCGACGCCCCCAATCCTCGCGTCTACGTGCAGGACCTCATCGACGCGGACGCCGCCGAGCTCGTTCCGCTCCTACTACAGGAGGACGCCCACGTCTTCATCTGTGGGGACGGCGGCGCGATGGCCACAGCTGTCGACCAGGCACTGCGCCGTGCATTGATGAGGGCAGGCGGGCTCTCGGAGGAGGACGCTGCCACGCACCTGCTCAAGATGACCCGCGCCGGACGGTTTGTGCGGGACGTCTGGTGCACATAAAGGAGATGAATTGCAGAGAGAAAATCAACGCGGAGCCCGGGTCACCTGGATCAGCATGGGACTCGTAAGGCGATACGAAACATTATGTATCAAATTACGCTAGAAACGCCGTCCGGGAGCCCGCCACTGCCGCCCTCCCGACGACGGTCGTCGCGAGCAGCCGCCTCGCGATCCTCGCGCGCGGCTCTTACGGCCCTGCCACGCACGACCCGCGCCCTCTCGCGCTCGAAGGCCTCCGCACCGGAAGGCGCCTCGCTTGGCTCGGCAGTGCGCGACGAGAACGGCACCACAGACGCGACGGCGGATGCGACCGAGACGGAGGAACGCGGCCACGACGGAGCCTGACCACGCAGGCGATCGCCCGGACGGCGCCCAGAAGGCTCACCGTCCGTCATACCTGACACAGACATCTCCATATCAGGCACGACTTGTCCTGGTGTCATCCTTCGCAAGTTCAACGCGCCGACGTGATGGACTCCCATCGACTCTGAGCCTCGGCGCGACGTCGTCATGTTACCATGCTCCTGGGCAGCGCGAATGGCAGCCAACCGCACGGCCGCCACGTCCGCCTCTTCGGCGGCGATGTCAGCGAGGTCTTCGCGGCCTTGTGACGGCGGACCCTCGTTGGGTTCTTCCTCATCGCCGCCCCCTCCCTGGCCGCCCTCGACGTACAAGACTTCGTTGTCGTTGATATCACGCGGGGCGTTGACGTTTTCGTCCTGGGCTGCGTGCGGTTGGCGAATCCTCGCCAGCCTTGGGCGCCGAAAGAGCACGTGGCGGCACATGGGGCAGGTGTGGTGGGCCACAAGCCACTCGTCTACGCACTCAGTGTGGAAATAGTGGCCACAAGGCATAAGTCGAACCTTTTGCTGGTCCTCATACTCACAGAGACAGACGGTACAAGAGGGATCGTCGTCCGAGGCCGGATCCCCATCACAGTGGCCCCCACCTGCGGACTCACCCACCGCCGCCTCATCAGCGGCAGCGGTGGCCACGCGGGCAGCGACCATCGCCTCGGACAGAGCCTGCTTGGTGCCCGCAGCACCCCACTCATGCTCGGGAAAGCCCTGGATGACGTGGGCAGGGACGCCACGCATGGCCGCCTCGCGGCCCTCGCGTTGCTCGCGGAGGACCTGCCGCACCTGGCGGCGGATAAGCTCACCGCCAGGCCCCCGGATGATGATGGTGGGCTGGTGGGGCCCCGCCACAGCGAAGCGGGCCTGGTGCCACCGGAAGGCGATGCGGCCGCCAACAAGAGTGACAATCATGGCTACAATGAGGGCCACTATGAGCATGATAACGAGGTAGGCCGAGATGTCGTCGACGCTGGCCTTGGACCGGATAAGTTCGATGGTGAACAGCACCGCCTGCCGCGCGGCCGTGAGGTTGATATTGTGCGTAGGGTTGTAGATGCCGACGTAGAGGCCAGCCCGGTCAGCTGGGTATTCGCGGTCAATTGGCTCGATGACCTCGTTCTGCACTGTCCAGACTGCACGAAGCACAACGCCCTTTTCCGTGCGCGTGGCATTCGCCTTTGAGACAGTCACATTCCAGCATGTCTGCTGATTACTCGAGCTGCCGAAGCAGGCATCGGCGTCGGGTGGGGACCCCTCGGAAAAGAAGATTTTTAGCTGGTTGGCCTCGGCATAGTCCAAGTCGGCACCAAACGACTGCTTCTGCTCGACGAGAATCTGCCACGACTCACCGCTGTTGATCTTGGCGTCCGACTCCGGATTCCGCAAAATTTGATAGTACTTCCATGCTCCCGGCGGGGCCTCGTCGTCGATTACGGCCGCTACGCCGAGGTCGTCGTTCAAGAATATTGACTGGAGCTCGGCCTCGCACAGCTTGCCAGCATAAGGCAGGCGGCACTCGCAGACATCCTGGCCGTATCCTTGCTCGAAGCCCACGAGCCCGACGGTGGGCGTGCACCGGTCGGCGCGGCCGAGGCATCCAAACGGGCACGAACCGCCAGCCATCTCGACGACGGGCCATCCCGGGTCCCCGTCTCGGGCGGCGCGGGGCTGCGAGAGATATGGCCGCAACTCGACCTCGGCCGTCTGCTTCTCGGTGACGGCGGTCTCGAGGTTCAGGACGCTGACGTGGAAGCGCCGGAAGTAAGCGCCTGGCACTGGGAGCGGGAGAGGGTCGAGCGTCTGGTGCATCCGGTCTTCCTTGGTCTGGTACCGCGCAAGGTCGGCCCACCCCTGGCCGCCCTCCGGCGACCGGAAGTCGGACCAGTGGGCGGGGCCGAAGACATCCGAGGGAAGACGACCGTCCGTCCAGTAGCCGGACGGGTCGAACTCCTGTTTGACGAACAAGAAGGGGTTCCCCGACTGCCCGCGGCGGAGCAGGTCAACGCCAAGGCCCACAGGAAGTCCGTCGACAGGATCCGGGATGAGGTCTGCGGGGACGTCCACGGTGAAGTGAGCCCAGCGTCCGGGAGCGATTGAGGCACGCCTCGACAATTCGAGGTCGAGGACGGTCGACTTGTACTCGCACGCCCGGCCCGCGAGGACGACGGCACCGGGGGTCGACTGCAGCTCGCGGGGCTCCTGCACGCAAGTCTGGGCAGGAACCCCGGGCTCGGACGTGCGGACGCATCGGCATGACGGCTCGCCGCTACATTCGAGCGTTTTGGAGAGGTACCGCGGGCACTGGGGCTCACGGCTGCACGACAGGCGCACTGTGTACTCGAGGTCCCCACGGATGACGAGATCGTTGTTCCACACGGCGAAACGAGCGACGGTCGCCCGGCGCACCTCAGCCGCCGATGTCGAGATAATCTGCAAGCGAGGAGGCAAGTGGCGGCGAGGGGATGGGATCGTAGCGCGGGAAGATCGCGGGCAGAAGGGGGAGCGAGGAGGGCGTCAAGGTAGAACTCGGGGCGTCTTCGCGTGCACTCACCACACGCGAGTAGAGCTCCACGTTAAGAAAGGCTTCCAGGTCGTAGAGGGTCGACGACGGATTGACGTTGAGCTCGCCGTCGGGGCCAAGGGTGGCTGTGGGGGAGATTGCCGAGGCCGCATCCCCCGGGTTCCAGTTGACCATGAGGAAAGGGTCAGGGCCCACGGGCGGCTCAATGATGCGCACATATCCGTCGTCGGCGTGACTGTCAAGCATCGCCTGATTCCACAGCTCTGCCTGGAGGTAGACCGCAGAATCGTCCGAGCCGGGGACGGCCGAACATGCCTCGGCCCAGCCCTCGAGGCTTTGCTCAAAAGGCCGCGTAATGCCGGGGCGAAGCAAGCCATCCGTCACAGTCTCGACCGAGGCGCTCGTCCACACGCTCTCGCACGAGTCGGCGGCGCATCCGGACGGAGATGCGCCGGGAGTGGTGGCGGCTCGGGCTAGGGGGGGGCTTGAGAGCAGGATCACCGCCAGGACGAGCACGAGGGCCGTAGGCGACGTGCAGTGAGGCCCATGCGACTGTCGCTCTCGGCCTGGGGTACCCTCGCGTGCGACCAAGGAGATACGTTGGGACACCATACTCGAGAACGGGAAGGCCGGAGCGGCGAGCGACAGCGCCGTTTGGTGGCCGCCAAGCGCGTCGACTAAGAGACCGGCCGAACACTTCACGAGATATACCAGTGCGCTGCCTCAAGTGAGTGAGTAATTTAAAGTGTGGTTTTCTGCGGGATCAACGCGCGCACTTGCGCTGCCACCGCTCTGCCAAGAGCGGCGAGGCTGGTTCCTACACCCGAGACGCTGCCCATCGAGTTCCCTCTCGGGCTTGAAACGGCGGTTTCCTGCGTATAACGCGGTTGATCCGGAGCTGAGCAAGACAATTGCAGGATAATCGACTGGACCGGGTTCAAATTCCACCGACACTGCTTCTGTGGTAGGAGCTGTAGGTGACGGCGGCCACCATTGCCTCGGCTAGCGAACGGTAGCTGGAACCAATGCACATGCGAGTGCTGCTCGGTCCATCGAGTGCGTCGAGAAGGTTTCATGCGTGCTGACGGCGTTCTTTTCCACGCGCTGAAGGCATCCCCTCCCTCGTTTCCCACTCTGTCCCCTCCCGACGGCGTCCCCTCCCCCCCTCGCCGTCACCTGCGCAGCCTCGATCCGTCGGTGGTGGAGCTCACCGACGACGAGGTGATGGCTCTCCTGGAAGAGCGCGGGGCAGACCGCCCTCCGGGCGAGCCGCTTGCCGACGGTCAGAGGCCGCGGGACATCGCCGGGACAAGCGAGCGCCACGCGTGGGCCTACCTCGCCGAGCAACGGGCCGAGCGGGGCCGCGCCGCTCCTGCAGCCACTCAGGGTGTCCGGAACGCCCTCATGGACCTGGGCCTTACGTCCCTCGAGGCGATCAACATACTTAACACGTGGCCCACGGGGCCGCCAGAAGCCTACGCTTGCATCGTGGAGCCCGAGCGGTGGAGCATCGAGGGTCAGACCGAGGTTTGCGACGCCATCGTGTCTCTCCTCGCGTCGGCCTCGGCCGAGGGGGGTGGGAGGGAGCAGGATGGGGGGAATAGAAAGGCGCCGGCTGAAGAGGCGGCAAATGTGGCTGAGCCGGTGGTGGCTAGCGCCGGGAGGGGAAGACGGAAACGAGGGTAGACGGATACGACGATGAAAAGGGGCTCTTACCGTGGAGTAGACGTAAAGGAGCCGCTTCACTCCCGACCCGCCTCATGCACGGCGGCAAAATCCTCCTCCCCCCTCCCCCGGGCGCTGGCCCGGACGTACTGCTGCATTGCAGCTGCGGCCACCGGCATTGACCGGCTCGTCTCGTCGCCCAGGGCGAGGGCAAGGCGGAGGTCCTTTTGCTGGTGCTTGAGTGGGAAGGCAGCAGGATAGGGAGACGTCCCATCAGCCGTGGCCATAATAGGCGCCTTAAGGGCAATCATGGGGCAGGCCATGGCCCCCAGGCCCAGCACTTCGGTCAGCGTGGCGGCGTCGAGGCCCGCAGCGTCGGCGAGGTGCATGCCCTCCGACAGAGAGGCCATCCAAGTGCCCATGACCATGTTGACGACGAGCTTCATCTGCGCCCCGCGACCACACGCTCCAAGGAAGAAGCTGGCCTTGCCCATGACATCGAGTGCGCTGTCCTTGATGCTTTTGAACAACGCCTCGTCGCCGCCGCAGAGGAAAATGAGCTGCCCGTTCTCCGCGGGGCCCTTGGACCCGGACACGGGCGCCTCGAGGTAGGCGGCGCCCGACGCTGCGACGAGGGCCTCGACAGCGCGCGCCGTCGCCGCGTCGACGGTGGAGACGTCGACGTAGCCCTTTCCGGACGTCAAGCCCGCAGCGACGCCGTCGGGGCCGCCCGCGATCGCCAGGGCGGCATCGGGGTCGCTCACCATGCCAAAGACTACATCAGCCTGGGCGGCAACCTCGCGGGCCGTGCCGACGGCCTCGGCGCCAGCCTCCACGAGCGGAGAGCACGCGGAAGCGGTGCGATTGTAGACGACGACCTTGTAACCGGCATCAAGAAGGCGCCTGGATGGAGTTGGGAGGGGGCAAAGCTATATAACCGACGCGCAAGACTGTACGGCCAACGACGGCCAGTGACTTTGCCGCATGCCGCGAGCTGCCGGCCAAGTGTGGGCTGCAGTGACCGGGAGACGCTCACGCACGTTCATCGTCGAACGAATCGTCTTTTCTCCCGTTCTTTGGGCACTCCTCTCCTCCGCTCCACCTCTCTCGCCTGCACATTGCCAGGCCCATGATTCCGATGCCGCAAAAGCCGAGGGTCGCTCTGCCGGGGGCGACCGCGGGGCCACCGTAAGGGGCCGTCGCCATGGCAGAGACGGCGCGGGGAGAGGAGTGGGAGGACGGGGGGGCGGGGTTCGAGCGGTCGCCGAGGGGGGCTGCGCGGGCGACAGCAAGGTGGGCGGAGCGGGCAAGGGCGCAGGGGATGGAGCGGGGGCGCGACACGGGGACGACGGTGAGGTAGGGGAGACGAGCGGCGAGCTGGCTCATCTATTTTTTATCTCGTGGCGGTGAGGCGCCCAGGGGACTGGGGAAAATTTTACAGGTGGCGGTCTACAACGGATGGCGGAAGGCGCGCGAGGAGGCGACCGCGGGGGAGGCGGCAGCTCCCAGAGGGGTGGCCTACCCCCTCGTCCTCTGGCTATCTAAGCCCAGGCGACGCGCACGCGCAGCCCCTTGTCCCCCAGACCCGGGGCGTGGACGAGTAGATGCCGGTCTCCTGCGTTGTCCCCCGCGTCGCCCACAGTCACCGATGCAAGCGCGCCATCGAGAGGGATGTAGCGCGACGTCAAGGCGCCCGCCGTCCAGACGACATTGCCACGCACGCGGTCATAGAGGACCGAGAAAGTGCGCGTTCCCGACTCGATTGACTCCCCTGGCGTCGTGACGCCCGCTGCGACGGCCTCGGGCGTGGCAGCAATGGCCCGCAGGCAGGCAGCCACAGTGGCATCGCGAGGCAAGGAGACGACAACGCCCGGCGAGCACTGGGGGCAGTCGGGGTCACGCTCGAGGGCCTCGCGGGGGGCGTAGACGCCGTCGGTGCCGTTGTAGTAAACGTAGTTGCGCAGGTAGGTCGACATGCCCGTGGCGAGCTTGAGCACCTCAAGGGAGCACTGGGCAGCAACAACCGCATTGGTTGACGCGAGTGCCGGGACGATGTTCTTGACGACGCCGGTGACAAACTGCGGCGTCACTCCCCCGATTCCGAGGGGCTCAGCGCGGGCGAGAGCACGCTTGTATACCCAATCCAGGTGCTCGGGGACGTCGGCGTCGAACACGGCGGCACCCTCCTCTCCATTGGGCGCCGGGAAAGCCTCCTCGGCACCGCCCTCAGCAGCTGGCTTGTCCCAGAGGACCAGCCGGGCCCATTCGACGCAGTGCTCGGGCGAGCGCGGCGTCTCAGCCAGGGTGCAGAGCGGGAAGACGACCTGGGGCGGGAACAGGTAGCGTGTGCACTCGAAGCATGCGCTTTGTCCGGGAACAATAACCCGAAAGTTCCCCTGGAATCCCTGAGACCCGCCATCGACGAGAGCGTGCACCGAGTTCGGAACGGGGCGCACCGTCGGGCCCCCGGGGACACGTTCCGCCTCGGGAACGTCCTCCCAACGCAGCCTATTGGTGGCCACAATTTCATTGACCCGCGCCCGCGCCTCGACCGAGTCCAAGCCGAGGACGACGAGCTCGTGGCTGTACCACCACTCCGGCGGCTGGTCCTCCAGGCGACCCACCACGGGCGTCACCACGCAGCCCTCGATGCGGTTCATGATGGCGCGAGCGGCGGCCGTGGCCTTGGGGAGGCCGATGTCGCCAGGACCAAAGAGAAACTGCCGGTTGAGGTTGGAAACATCCACTGTGTCCATGTCTATCACGGTGATCCGCCGAAAGCCTGACAGCGCCAAACCCTTGAGGAGCTCGCAGCCTAGTCCCCCAGCGCCCACACACAAGATTTGCACGTGCTCTTGCATCATCTCGAGCGTTGCGCTGCTCGGCTGGAAAGCTTCCTCTGGGGGGTGCGGGGGAGGTGGGGGTGGGAGCGAGGTGTCTTTGCCGGGTCGAGACGGAACGCGGCGCGAGCTCGGCAAGAGCAGGACGATACGCTCAATGCGGAGCGCACAGCGTCCGCGTGGGCCGAGGCCAGAGGAAAAGGCGTTCGTCCAGCCGGCATCGGGACAACGGGCACGACAGGCGAGAGCGGCGTCAGCGGGCATGGCTCTCTCCCGCTCTACGTCAGGATTATCGCCCCTCTCCCACTCGGTCCACCATCTTCTTTCGCCTTACTCACCGACGACGTTTCCCGCCCGTTCCAAGAGGCATCGGATGTCGCACCACCGGTCACCCGTGTCCGAGGCCACAGCGGGGGGCGACGCCACGTGCACAACGGCCGAACCGCCGCCGAGCCCTTTGACTTCGGCCAGGCCGATCGAGTCGTCACCCATCTCCCGCTGAAGTGGGCGCTGCCATGGATCGGGGGCGGGCGGAGTGGGAGGGGGGGAAGAGCTGCATCGAGACCACAACTCGCTCGTCTATCTCAAATGGTAGTGGCGGCGGCCCTTGTGGCTGCCTTCTTAGCCGCGCGCCGCTCCACCTTGGAGGACGTGGTTCCCCGCCCACCTCCCTTCCCCCCCTCGTCGGGACGCACTCGCTTCCTTTCCTCGTCCATGCCGGACTTCCTCTTGTCCAAGGCGGTCGACAACTTGCCTCCTCCTCCGCCACAGCTGCTGCCATTCTTCCCATCGCCTTCGCCATGCTTGTGCCCCCCCGGGGCGACCAGCTTGGCCAGCCGCCGCACAAGATCCTTTACCTTCCCCCCCCCTTCGCCGCGCGAGCAGGCGGCGGCGATCATCGCGGCCTGCTCCACCGTCAGCGATGCGCCCTCGCGGCGGTAAACAGTCTGGAGCTTTGCGACGATGTCACAAGAGGCCTTCAGGGCCCGTGCCCGGGCCTGCCGGGCCGGGAAGGCCGACCCCTCAGCGACCGCGGTCAGGGCCAGGGTGAGGTCGGGCAGGAGGGGCACGAGAGCAGCGCCCGTGGCCGCAGCGTAAACCTTTGGGTTGCGAGACACTACCTCGCACACAAGGTCGAGCGCCTCAGCGCGCTTGCTCTGGTTGCGCCCGCCGCCTGCCTCTGCAACAAGCGTCGGCAGCAAAGGGGCACCCGCCTCGGGGCAGCTCTCCCGCAGTATCCCCGCCAGCAGCGAGTGTCGGAGGAAGGATCGCTTTGACCGGAAATGCTGCTTGAGGGCCCGACCGAGGTGATCAACGGCCAGAGCGACGCCATTGGCGCGAGGCGCCGCGCCGTCTGACGCCCACGTTAGCACTCGCAAGGTATAGAGGCAGAGGCGCTCGGCGGCGGGGGCCACCACGCTGTGAACGTTCGGCGAGGGCGCACGACCCGAGGCCGCGAGGCACGCCCCAAGCGTCGCGGCCCTCTCATCGTCGGACGCCGTCGCACCACTGGCCGCCTTGGCACGGCTGAGGCGCTCTATCAGCAGCGTCTTCAGCCGCTGGGCCAGGGCCGCGTCGCCCGAGGGCATGGCGGCCGCCCGCAATGCGGCAAGGAGGGGGCGCACGAGGGCAAAACAGGCGGGGCTCGCGGGCGCGTGGGCCAAGTAGGCGTCAAGGAGAGCGACGGCCCTGAACTTGAGCGTAAGGAGGTCGCGCCGGGTCTCAACGTCACCACGCTGGCGCTCCTTGGCTTGGCGCACCATGGCAGACAGCGCGCCGTCCATGCGGAACATGTCGTCGTCGTCGGCGTCCGGGAGGGACGACGCTTCGTCGTCCGAGCCGACCTCACCGACGACGCCGCGGAGCTGTTTGTCGAGTGCCGCGTCGAGAGCCCGCTCGTTGGTGGCGGTGTCGTGTGAATGCTCCTCGGCGCCGTTCTCGTCCGAGCCGCCGTCGTTCTCGTCATCGTCGTCGTCTGGACCGTCGTCGCTGCCGGCGTCGCTGTCGGACTCGTCGCTTGAGCCGGCGCCATTGCCTTCTGGGGTCAGGGGCCGCCGCACGACGCGCACGAGGGCAGTCATGGCGGGCTCGGTCATGTCCCGGGCGCAGGCGGAGAAGGCCGTCTCCACCGCCGCGCGCAGGGGCGCCGACGGAAGAGGAGCGTACCGTCGCGAGAGGACGGACAGAGAGAGGTCGGCGAGGACCTCAGTCCATCCGGGCTGGCCCTCGGCGGGAGCGGGGCCTTCGCCCAATACAGCCTGCGCCATACCCAGGAGGTCGGCCCCGGCGCTCAGGTCCGCTCGTTCGGGCTTTCCCATCGAGTAGAGGGCGAGGAGATCGGCGAGCCAGGCAAGGGCGACGCAGCGCTGGTCTTTCCCTTTGCCGTCCCCGGTGCGGTCACCGGCCCGGCGCAGGGTAGCGCTGGCCGCCCGCAGGTCGTCAATGCACCGCGCAAGGTCATCCCCCAGCCCTGTGGGGCACACAAGCGCAACGCCCTTGGCCCGACGCCCTGCATCGGCGAGCGCGATGGCGTCCGAGACGGCCCCGAGCTTGGCCATCTCGCGGGTTTCCTTGGCCTGACGCCAAGCGGGGGCGCCGGGCCTGTCCGAAGGCGCAGTGACGCCACCAGTGTCCTGGCCACCGACGTTCTTGTCTCCTTCCCCCCCTTTCTTTCCCCGGCGCCCGCAAAGACCCGGGTCTGGGATCTCGCCGGCCTCGGCGATGAGCTGCAGGGCGCGACTCACACAAGCTTCGCGCACCACCGCGGGGGTGCCGCACGCACGAGGCAGTCCAGCCGTCTCGGGGAACGCCCTGATGAGGGACCGGGGCACGGGTGTGTCGGCCTGAAGGACTCCGTGGGCCATCGCAAAGGCCAGGGTGCGCGTCGTGGCGTCGCCCGGGGCCGCTACCATGCGAGTGACGGCAATCATTTGGTCAAGCGTCCAGATCTGGGCGCGGCGATGGGCTGCGCCAGGTTCGGCGTCGCCATGGGCAACAGCGGCGACGGCGGCGGCCTCGGCACCATCATCGCCGGACTGTACCGCATCATTGGCGCCAACATTCCCGGACGGCCCTGCTGCCTCGGCCTCGGCAGCGGCCTCGCCCTCGACCATGAAGCGCTCCTGTAGACGACCCAAATAGGCGGAAAGCTCAGTCTCCCCGACACATCCGAGCAGCTCAGCCGTGACAGCACTCTTGGCCGCAGCGTCGAACCCCCGCCCTCCGTGGCCCTGGAGAGCTGACACGACGGCGAGGAGGAGGGCACCATCTCCCCCCTCCTGCGCACGGATTGCCACGCTCCGAAGGCGCGCGATGAAAGCTCTGGAAGCCGCGTTGAGGTAGGCAGCTCGGTCGGAAGCGTTGGCTGCCGTAACGGCCAGCAGCCGCCGCGACAGGATGATGCCGACCTGGGCCGCCGTGCACCGGCCGAGGGCCACCTGTGCCACGTTTAGCCCGAGGATGTGCCGGTCGTGCGAGGTGGACGATGTCAGCAGGCCGACGTCCACAGCCTCTTCAAAAAAAGCGGCGAGCTGGGTGTCATCGGCGGGTGCCGACGAGGAAGTCCCGCCTGCCCCTTTGTCGGCCCGTCCGCCCCCGTGGGCAGCCCGGAAGCCGGGGAAGAGGAGGGCGAGCACCGTCAGCCAGCTGGTGTGGACACGCGGGGCGACGATGGCGGCAGCTCGGAGAGGGTAGACGGCCGACGACCGTAGGTGTGCTGGATCGAGGAAGGCGGAGGCAGCGGCGGCGGGGTGGGCGTCAACATCAGCCGTAGCAAACGTTTTTGGGACAGGCCTGGCGTCGCGGGGGACGCCACGCGGCAGGAGTCGGCACATGGAGAGCACATCTTCGGGCAGGAGACCCCAGAGGCGGAGGGCAAGGGTGAGGGCGTCGGACGCGGCGACCTGTGGGAGAGATGTGGGGGGAGAAGAGGGGTGGCTCAACGAGGGCGCCGGGGTCGGGTTGGAGCAGAGGTGGGCTCGCATGCGGCGACGTCAGCGATGGTGCTGGCGCGTCTCTCTGAAACACGTGTGGGTGGAGATCATTGCCCTTGGTAGTGGGACGTCTCAATCGCTTTTCGGTTTGTGTGATATTGCGATCGTCATTGAGGCGCCAGCAGGCTGTGGCACGCTGGCTGGTACCCCCCTCTCTCGAGCGATATACTGTCTCTACCCTCTCGCCTCGGGCTCGGCGTGGAGAGCGTCGACGAGAGGCTGGCATCCCCTGATCACCATTTCCGCGTCCTCAATCGCAAGGTTCCCGAGCAGATCGAGAACGACAGCGCCCGCAGCCTCGCGCAGGAAGGGCGATGCCAGCCACACCTCCATCACCCCCGCCAGGAGACGCGGAGCCACGGCCGGGGCTGGACCACTCCTGGTGACTGCACCGAGGGCGAATAGACGGCCGAGACGGCGGTCTTTGGCGTCCGGGCGGCTCATGTTGGCCGTTGGGGTGGGGAGCACCTCGTCCACCAGGTCGGCCGCCCGACTCGCGTCAACGAGGCCGGCGGTTGAGAGGACCTCGAGCGCCCCGGCGAGGGCAGCCGCGAAGCCCTGCCGAGCCGCCTTGGAGGAGGAACCGAGACCACGCACCAGGCGGCGCACGGTGTAGGCCGCGAGTGCTGGGATCCCGGCGAGCGGGCCGTCCTCGACGGCGTCAGCGCCGGGGGCGTCATCGGCGAGCGACCTGGGGGCGGCGGGAGCAGCGGGGCGAGTTGCAGTTGTCGATCCGGAGCGCTTATCTTGCGACTTATTTTGTTAATTTCACGTCCCAGCGGCAAATATGTGAGCTATTTAGTTTTGAGCTATTCGTTTTCACGTCGCAACGTGGTACGAGGAACCCATGGAGGCCCGGCCGCCGGCCGTCACTGCCGGGAGCCTGGTCCTTGCTCGCGGTCTGCGTTTTTCCCTCCTCACCTCTGCAGTCCCTGAAGCACAGCCGTGAGAGCAGCAAGTCGCACATCTGGGTCCAGATCCGAGAGTTGCCAGAGCTGCTCGAGCAGGCTCTGTTCTTCGCCACCTTCCTCGTCTTGGCTCGCCACCACCGCAGCCGCCGTCTCCCCCCCTGATGGGGGGGGGCGCGGGTCGGCCGCCGTCGCGGTCGCCTCCATCACTGGCAGATCTTTGCCGCCGCGTCAGGTGCGACCTCCGGCCGATTTAGCGCGGGGACGGTGTGACAATGGCCAGTCTTACGGTCGCCTTCTTCCCGCGACCGGGAGGGCAAGGGAGGGCGGTCGTCCGCGTCTTTTAGTCACTTCCGGGCCGCCGACGAATCACGCGGCGCGAGTGACGTCAGAAAAGATGGTGGCTGGGGCAGGGACGGTGATGAGCTCCTCGCGCCCAGCTGCGGCATCCGTCGCCGGGCGGCTCGGCTGGGTCGGCGCCGGCCCGAGCCGCGGCTGTCAGTCCCACCGCGCCGCCGCCCAGGCGTCCGCCCCCCCCACGTTTCACCGGTGGTATCAGCCCGCGGGCAAGGGTGAGGCGAGAATCGTCCGCGGACCACCCGACGCGGCCTGGGCAGCAGCTATGGTGAAGGCCGTTGCCGCCAACACGCCCCTGTCCCTCCTCTGCCACCCCAGGGCTTCTACACCGGCGATGACGGCTACCTTTACGTCGACGGCGTGAAGGTTGAGGACGTGCGCAAGAGTGTACCCGAATCGCCTATCTACCTCTACTCGGAGGCACAGCTCAAACGCAACCTGTCGGCGTACAAGGAGGCGCTTGGGGACCTACCCCACATCATCGGGTACGCCGTCAAGGCCAACAACAACCTCCTGGTGATGAAGAGGCTGAGGGAGTTGGGCTCGAGCTGCGTGCTCGTGTCGGGCAACGAGCTCCGGCTCGCCCTCGCCGCCGGCTTCGATCCGACCATGTGCGTCTTCAATGGCAACGGGAAGTTCCCCGCCGATCTCCGCTTCGCTGCCGAGCAGGGGTGCCTCATAAACGTCGACTCCGAATTCGATCTCGCCAACATCAGCGCCGCGGCCAAGGCTGCGGGCAAACCCGTTCGGGTCATGCTCCGCATCAACCCTGACGTTGACCCTGGCGTCCACGCCTACGTCGCCACGGGTAACAAAAACTCCAAGTTCGGCATCCGCAACGAGAAGCTCCAATCCTTCCTTGACGCCATCCGCGCCGACTCCAATCTCGTGCTGGTGGGAGCCCACTGCCATCTAGGCTCCACCATCACCAAGGTCGACGTGTTTCGGGACGCGGCAGGCATCATGGAGACATACTTGAGAGAGATCCAGAGCCAGGGCTTCGACAAGGTACAATTCCTCAACATCGGGGGTGGCCTCGGCATCGACTACCACCACGACCCATCCCTGACATTGCCCTCCCCCACCGACCTCATTGACACGGTCAGGGCATCGATCAAGGAGATGGGCCTCACGCTCATCATCGAGCCGGGCCGGTCCATGGTGGCCAACACGGGCGCCTTTGTCTCCAACGTCACGGGGGTCAAGACCAACGGTAACAAGAATTTCATAGTCATCGACGGCAGCATGGCGGAGTGCATCCGCCCCGCCCTCTACGACGCATTCCAACTGATCGAGCTGACCACCCCCACAGACAAGGGGGAGGCCCAGACTTTCGACGTCGTCGGTCCCGTGTGCGAGTCTGCCGACTTCCTTGGCAAGGACCGCCTCCTGCCTACCCCCAAGGCAGGCGATGGCATCGTCACCCACGACGCCGGGGCTTACTGCATGTCGATGGCCTCGACCTACAACCTCAAGATGAGGCCGGCAGAGTACTGGGTTACGGAATCGGGGGAGGTTCGCAAGATCCGTAAAGCGGAGACCCTCGACGACCACATGGCCATGTTCGAGGGGCTCGAGTGAGGCGGAGTAGGGGGAGCGGGGGTGTCGTGGCCGCGAGCCGTTGGGGTAAGCGGAGGCGCACCATGTGTCGCAGTCCCTCCATGGCCTCGGCTGACCCCTATCGCGTCGCTCGCCGGAGCTGAACCGGACGAGCCCCACTCCTCTCGCCCTTTCCTTGAGAGGTCAAAAGCTATTTCCGCGCCGCTGAAGGAGGAGAGGCGATGGAGACGGCAACGGCGCCTCCCGCGGGGTCGACAGGCGGCGCCGACCTGGCCGCGACGGACAAACCCGGCCGCGACGGACGATCTCCCTCCATCGAGGATACGGCAAGTCGCGTCGAACGCAGAAGACGGACTGATGATTTCTCTCACTGAATCTCCCCACTTCTCGCTATGGAGCGCGCAACGAAGCCTCCGCGTTCGCCCAACGCCCTTCTCGCAGGAGTGCCCTTCGAGGCATCGGGTCGACCTGCCGACCAGCGAGGCCGGCTATGACGGGTGGCGTTTCGAGACCTTCAGCCCCTCCGTGCTGCATGAGGTGAAGAAGCTGAACGCGGCTCTGTTCCCCATCGCGTATCGGGACTCGGTCTACCGCCAGGCCCTGGCGTGCGGGGCCGTGTCACAGGTGGCAGTCGACGCGGCAGGGGCTGTCGCCGGGGCTGTCCTGTGCCGGCTAGAGGCTGTCCCCCGCCCCGACGATCCCGACGCCGCACCCACACGCGCCCGACAGTACGTCGTCACCGTCGGTGTCCTCGAGGCATACCGGGGGCGCGGTCTGGGCTCGCTCCTCATGCGCCGTGCACTCGATGCAGGACGCGCTGCAGGGGTGGAGAGCGTGCCCGAGGCGTTTCTACACGTCCAGGCCAACGCCGACGCGGCCCGGCGATTTTACGCTCGGCTCGGGTTCCGCGAGACCGGTTTCTTGTCCGGTTACTATCGACGATCGATGGGGGTGACGGGATGCCTTGATGCGCGCATGCTGACTTGCTCCTTTGAGAACAACGAGGGGGGTTGCGGGGGTAAGGAAGACGCCGCCGAGACCGAGAGCCATTGAGGACGATGCTGCCGAGACCGAGCGCCATTGAACCATATCTATTCAGCGCCGCCCCCGCCCCCGCCCCCTCCCCCCTCCACCGCGACCTCTCCCCCC
>Ga0181573_10000406_pt1 | contig 45736 bp, 23 predicted proteins | sample 101ome_25_FD_148643 | JGI IMG/M metagenome (GOLD analysis project Ga0181573, IMG submission 148643) | Coastal salt marsh microbial communities from the Groves Creek Marsh, Skidaway Island, Georgia - 101409BT metaG (spades assembly) | ecosystem: Environmental > Aquatic > Marine > Intertidal zone...
GGGCGGCGGCGGCGGCGCGGGCGGCGCGGGCGAGGCCGGACCGAGCTGCCGCTTCTGTTCGCGTTTCCACGGAGACTAACTCCAACGTACACTGACAGCCACGGCACGGAGCGTCGCTATTCGAGGTGAGCGAAAGCCGTCGAACGAACAACTCAGAGGTCGTCGACGCGGTCGCGGACTGTCAAACGGGAGCGCTGGGCGACGACGCTATAAGAGAGAGAGATAGAGAGAGGACGAACGGCCCTCGATTCCTTCTCCGTCTCGACAGAGCTCCCGCAAGCGCGTTGGGAGCGTCGCCGGTCGCCGCCGACAGGGGACGCGTCGGCTTCGGCCGCCGCACCCGTTCCTCGTGCTGACGGATCGAGGGTCTGAGATATGCCGTCGGCGCATACCTGGAAGACACCAGAGGCGAGATGGTGGGACGAGCGAGCAAATCTCCCCAAAAATTGGCGCACGGACGAAAAATCGCCACCGCACTCGTCCAACGAGGTGTAGTGCCACGGGCAACAGGCCCGTCGACCCATCCCCCCTTCGACCCTTCCAGACAAGCGCCCCCCCCCCCCCCCCCCCCGCGGCGGACATGCCCTTGTTGCCGTGGGCTCCTTGGTGCTCGTCTACGGGGGAGCGGACCGGGCCCCCACCCCGTTTGACGACCTGTGGGTGTGCGACACGGCCGGAGACCGCTTCGACTGGGGCCGCGTGGCGTCGGGGGCGGACGCTGGCTCGTCCTCGGACGCCGGATCAGACGACAACGGGATCCGATCCGGCGGGGGCGAGGGCGAGGGCGACGGCGGCGGCCCCCCGGGCGCGGGAGGCTCGACGTCCCCCCCACGTCCTGCCCCGCTGCCCCCCTCGTCTGACATCGAGAGTCTCGCAGAAAAGATGGAGGGACTCAACTCCCCCTCTGCCTCTCCCCTGGTCTCTACAGTGTTGGAGAGACCGGAGATGAGACCGAGCGAGGGGGACCTGGATCGCGCCGCTGACAAAAACGCAGGCAAGTCGCCCCCGGAGGGTGCCAGCGGCGACGAGGGGGCGGGGACGCGGGCACCCCTGCCGAAACCTCCGCCCCGGTCAGTTGACCCTCTGCCGCGCGCCGGAGCGAGCTTCACCCGCGTTGGCGACGAGCTGTGGCTGGTCGGGGGACAGGACCCGGTGTCTGGAATCGTATTTGCCGACGCTGTCGCGCTCGATGTGCGCACCGGGACGTGGCGACGGCCCCTGTGCGGATTCAGCCCTGGGTCGGGCGGTCCGCCCCCGCCCCGTCACTCGCACGCCGCCGGTCTCGCGACGCGTCCCGGCCCTGACGGGCGTCTACGTGACCAGCTCGTTATCGTCGGGGGTGCCGGGGCCATGGGGGGACTGTCCTGCGTCTGGCTGCTTGACCTGGGTCTGACGGGAACCCAGAGCGACCCGACGACGCGAACCGCACCCGTCTGGATCCTCCTCCAACCCAGCGGGGCCGATGGGAAGGACGAGCCGACGTCGTCCGGGGGATCGGCTGGCGCCCACGACGTCTTTGCCGGAGCTGCCCACAGCCCGGGGGCGCGCGAGATGGCGGCCTCGTGCCTCCTTCCGCGCCTGCCCTCTCCGGGGGACGACGCTGCCGCCGCTGTTGCCACGGTCGCATCCTCGCCCCCGCCCCTCACTCGGCTCCTCGTGCACGGTGGTCGCGCCCCGGACGGAACGGTTCTCTCCGACGCTTGCGTTCTCGACCTCGCCACGACGCCTCTGCGGTGGGAGCCCCGCCGCGCCACCCGCATGGCACGGTGTGCCCACTCCGCATGCTTCTTGCGCGGCCCCGCGACGGGAGACGGGGACGATGGGACGAGCGTGGGACGCGTCGTCCTCTTTGGCGGCTTCTCCGGCGCCGCCGTGACGGGCGACGTCGCGGAGCTCCGCCCAGACACCCTCGGTCCTCTCGAGGGTGAGGGAGGGCTCCAGCGGGCTCCGGCCCGCGCCGCCACGGGCCGCTTTGGCCATGGGGCCGTCGCCGTTCCCGATCCCCGGGGACCGCGCGGTGCCGAGATGATGGTCGTTTGGGGAGGGGTTTGCGCAGCAGCCGACCTGGACGAGACCCTCGTCTGGCGTCAGGGGGACGTCGAGCTGCCGCCCGAGGGCGCCAAGGGTGCCGCCGCGTCCCCAGACGAGGAGGAGGCGGCCGTGGCAGCATCTCTCCTCGGCTTGCTCGACGGCAGTGGGTGAGCGAAAGGGGGGTGGTTTGAACGGCGTCTTATTTGTGTTGCACCCTGGCGGCTCATGGCACGGGGGGGGGTCGCTGGCGGTCGAGGACGAGCCTCTGATCCGCCTCCCCGTCTCCCCCACGATCAAGGCCGCCATTCGTGCGCCCTTTCTCGGCAGGCGTCGGGGTGAGTCGCACGCGCCACACGCGCTGAAGCTTTGGGCAGCGCCGTCGCGCCCCGTCTTTGCAACGCGGCCCGCTCCGCCGTCCCGTTCGAGGAAGAACGGGGTCGCGATGCCGCCGCTGTCGGAGAGAATCAGCTGGAGATTTCGCATCGAATGAGCCTCGTCCGGTCTGTGTCCCCTTTCGCGCGGAAGAAGTGTGGGCCCCTAGCCTGTTCAACCAAGCCGATAGGCGCGCTGCGTCGTTCCGGCCATTCCTCGACCAATCCCCCCACCTCGCCTCGACCTCTCAGAGCGATGCCACCCAAGATTGACGGGATCTCTTCCAAACCAAAAGCCAAGGTGGCAAGTGTGACCAAGCCGGGATCGCTGAGGGGCTCACTGGCGCCCGCGGGGCCCAAGAGCGGTGGCGTGGCCAAACCCAAGCCTAGGGCCGACGGCAAGGGCCCTGGAGGCAGCAAGACGACCAAGCAGGGCACGCTTAGCTTCGCACCCGCCCCCCGCCCCTCCGCCGCGTCGCCCCTGGCCCCCTCGGGCGAGCTGACAGCTGCGCGGGTCAAGCGCGTTGCTGACCTCGCTCCACTTGAAGGATCGTCCGGTGGCGGCGGCAGGGCCCGGATCTTTGCCGACGACATCGCCGCCGCCCTCGCCGGGGCCGCTGCCGAGCTCTTCTATCGGCGACTTGTCGGCCGCGCCGCCCGCCGTGCCGTCGGACGGCCCCAGGTCACGCTCGACGACGTCGGCGCCGTGCTGGCAACGAGCACAGGCGTCGTCAGGTTTGCCGCTGAGATCATCCCGCCCCGGCGCAACGCCGGGCAGGTGCGCCGGGCGCTGAAATTGGGGCCCGCGCCGACGACAAAGGGGGGGGGGGTAGAGAAGGAGGGTGGGACGATCGAGATCGGCTCAGACTAGTGACGAGTGCGGGTGGAGGCGCGCGCCTGTCAAACCAACGACTGTATCGAGACGTGGCGCACTGGTTTGCCCATTCGCCCTCTCTCACACCTGCACCCGGAAACCCACCCCCGTCGTGGCGAGGTACTTGGAATCGACTCCCGACGCCCGGCTGAGGGCGACGATGCCTGTACGCGCCACCTCGAGCACCTCAACCCCCTCCTGCGCAGCCAGGAGCTCCTGGAAGGCCCGCATCTTGCCCTCCCTGCCCGACACCTCGAACGTGCACGTGGTGGGCGTGAGGTCCACCACGCTCGCGCGAAAGATGGACCCGATCTCGCGCAGGTTGGTGACCCCGCCCCGCGTATACCCGACTTTCAATAGCATGAGCTCGCGCCCCACGACAGGGGACAAGGCGAGGTCGGTGGCCTGGATGACACCGACGAGCTTTTCGATCTGGACGCATAGCTTGCGCGCCCCCTGTTCAGTCGATGGCACGGCAACGGTGATACGGCTGAGCCCCGGGACCTCGGCGTGGCCAACAGCCAGCGATAGGACGTTGAAGCCACGCCGCGATATGACAGATGTGACGCGGCCCAGGATACCAGCCTCGTCCGCCAGAAGGACAGACAGGATGCGCGGCGAGATGGCTGGGGTGTCGCCAGGGTTTCCGCCTGGGGGCAGGTCGGCCGAGAAGGCCGGGGCCGAGAGGAGGGACGACGCGCCTGCAGTGCTCAGGATCGCTTCGGGCGCCGACCCCCAATCGTCCGCCTGGCCTTCGAATCCGCTGGGGCGCCCGTCCCCGCTCTTGGTCGTGTCACGGCCGCCGTAGACACCCATCGATGGACCGTCGACGGCAGGGGTGTCACCATCGACGAAACGGCCAGTCGACACAGGGCCCTCCTCCGGGACAGTGCCGTCGGACTCGGGTGCCAGCCCACCCCGACGGCCCTCGACGAGCCCCCCCCACTGCGGAGTCGTCGGCGGGAAGGGAACCGACGTGTCTCCGACGAGGAGGGACGAACCCCGCTTTAGGACGGCCCGACCGGTGCGCGCCAGCTGCACAATGGTCGCCTGCCCCCCCAGCGACTCGGTCGACAGGGCCCGGGCGAATGCCTCGGTCTTCCCGGGATCCCCCGAGCACGATACCGTAACCAGCTCCCCTGTCATGTCATTGATCTTACCCCGGAAGGCCTCGACGGTCTGCAGCAGCGCAGACCGCTCCGTCGACCCCGCCGGCGCTCGCACCTTGGCGAGGAGGAGCTCCCGCTCGACGCAATTATTGCGGCCCGCCGTCACCGTGACGTCCTCCACGTAACGCACCTTGACCAGCTTACTAAGCTGCTTAACGAGGTTCTCCGTCGCCCGGCGCGTGCCCACGGTGACGATGGTGAAGAGGGCCCGGTCGTGGTTGAGCCCCACGGCCAGCGACTCAATGTTGGCCCCGCGCCTGGCGAAGACGCCGGCGACGCGGTTGATGAGGCCGGTCTCGTCGGCGACGAACACGGAGATGGTGTGTTTCTCGATACCTTCGGGAAGGGGGAGGCCAGAGGCGTACGCGTCGCCAAGGAGGGTGGGCGGACGGGGGGCCGCCGTTACGGGCACCGAGGGGGGGGTGAGGGGTGGAAGCGTGGGGTTCATATTGTAGGGGTCCGATTCGACGGCTGCGCGGACCGCCAAGGAGCGCCGCGACGTCGGCGCGGGGGACCAGCGGGGGCCGACGACGGCGGTAACCGGCGGCGCGACCGCTGGTGCCATCGTCGCTGCGGATGTGGGAGGTCATGGGGGTCTGGGTGGTTGAGGGGGAGCGCCGAGGGATCGTCACGGCAGCACACTGCGCGCAGCTATCAACGACGGGTCCTCGGCGCCGTTGGACCCTCGCGACGCGGCGTTCGAGAGGAGCCCGCTCTGCAACAGCCGTCCCGGGCGGCGCGACGGCCGTCGTCCTGTAGCAGAGAGCGTAGTGAGGCTGAGGAGTACGCTCGCCCATTTTGGCGGCCCACGACATTTTCAGCGGATGTGCAGCTCGTGGCCGGCGCTGCCGGAGCCGCAGTTGCACGGAAGGGCGATTGAAAGAAAAATTGGCACGCGAGTTGTGCTGGGTGGCCTTAGGAGGGTACTATCGACAAGGCCGATGGGATAAGGAGCAGACCGGTGTGGTTGCAGAGTGCGCTCGGTTGCTAAAGAGCTTCCGTAGCTCGTTCATCCGCAGTGAGAGCCCGGCCGCCGCCGACCTCTTCGTGGCTCCCGCTCTTCGCGCCTAGCTCGAGATGGACGATTCATCTTCTGCCCTTGAGGGAGTTGTCTCGTGTTTCTCCGTCGGAGGACGCTGGGCTGCCCTTTGCATGGCCTCGGGCAGCGTGGCCGTCCTCGATGCGGGCGAGCGCGGAGAGGCGGCGGCGGCCCGGCAGACTCTTCTTGGGAGACGGAGACCCGCGCCGCACCCGTTCTGACCTGCCTCAAGCTTCTTTCACGCAGTAACCGACACTGTCCCGCGACCTCTCGCTTCTCCCGCCCAGCGAGGGCAGCTGGGGGACCGCCCCATGGCGGCCTGCTTCGGGGAGCTGCCGACGGCGGCGGCTGCCGCCGGTGCAGCGGGGCGCCGCCGACGGGGCGGCGCCCCCGCCCCCGCCGGGGTAGACCATCCCCCCCTGGTGGCCGTCGGATACAGCTCGGGCCGGGTGAGGTGCTGGGACGCCGGCGGCGTGGCAGTTACGGGCGGCGGGGGCCTGCCAACCCCCCTCTGGGAGAGCGCCGGCCCGTGCGTGGCTGGGGCGGCTGCGGCCCTGACCTTCTGCCGGAAGACGAGCCGCTTCCTCGTCGCAGGCGCGTCCGGTGCCGATGCGGACGACGGCGACGGCGGGAGACCAGCGGCGACGGCGCTGGCTGCCACCGACGGCTCTGTGTCGGCGGTGAGGCTCGGCTCGCGGCTGGCGTCGTCAGGCGCCTCTGCCATTGCCATGCTGTCATCCCGGAGCGGGGGGGGGGCAGCCCTCCTCGCCGGCTCTCGCTCGGGACGCCTTGTGGTGATCGATGCGACCTCGGGTTCCCGGGCTGGACCACGTCTGGTGGGCCATGCCGCGCCCGTGGCAGTCGCTTCCGCTGGCCCCGCAGGGGCACGTTGGGCGGCAACGGCTGGGGAGGGGGAGCGCCAAGTGGCCGTGTGGTGGCTGGGAGACGAGGACAGATACGACGCGGGAGGCGACGAGGGTGGTGGTGGTACAACGCCGCCAACAAGAGGCAAGGGGGAAGGTAAGAAGGGAGGGGGGAAGCGTCCCGCGGCCTGTCTCCTGCCCCTGCCCGCGCCGGCCGTCGCCCTCCACGTGGGCGCAGACGGCAACGACGACGGTGACGGCGATCATGAGGCCTCGTGCCTCGTCGCGGCTCTCTGCGAGGACGGATCTGCCGTCCTCTTTCGCGCAGTCTATGTGTTAGGAGAGGGCGCCGCGGCTGTCGCCGTCGCCCAGGCCATCCCTGCCGGCCGAGAGGCCGGGGATGTGGGCGGGGGGCGGGTCAGAGCTGTGCACCGCGGCAACGCCCGGGGCAGTCAGGGCGGGGGGGGCGCGGCCGGCCGATGCTGCCTCGCTGTAGGCGTGGACGTCGCCGGGCTCGTCGTCGCCCACGGACCCCCGCTCCGGCCGGCCGTTGCCCGTGTCGCCGCTGCTGCCCCGGGCGCCCCCACCACCGTCTCCAAACTAGGGGCGACCGCCGCCGCTGCGGGGACCGCCGCTGATGGAGCTGGGGTGCGCTTGAGTAAGAGCCGCGGGACGGTCCCCATGGCGATGGTGGGCGAGGACAGCGCCGTCGAGGTGAGGTGCCCGAGGGGGGGCGGTCGGACCGACAATGACGGTGATGCTGCCATGGACGGGTCGGACGACGGCGAAGGGGCCGCCGCCCCTGGTGGTTGGCAGGCGGGAAGCGACGACAACAGCGACGACGGCGTCCCCGCTGATGGCCCGACGATGGCAGAGCGTGTGGCTGCCCTCGAAGCGGCCATTGCGGGTGGAGGCGGCGCACCTGGCGCCGCCGCCGCCGCCGCCGTGCGCGACCCTCCGGCCGCGCTCGCCGCCGGGCAGGTGGCTGGTGATGCCGTGCGCGCTGCCCTCCGCGCAGACTCGCTCGGGTCGCTCCTGCCCCAGGCCCTGCGGGCAGGTGACGCCGCCCTGGTAGAGCGGTGTCTGGCCGTCTCGCAGCGCCGCGTTGTGGCCCGGTCCGTCGCGAGGCTCCTACCCGGTGATGCGTCCCTCCTCGTCATCGCCGCCTCGGCGCGTCTCCGTGCCCGCCCCGGTCGCGCCCACGGCCTCGTGCCCTGGCTCCGCGCCGCCATCCTCCTCCACTCGTCGACGCTCCAGCACGATGCCGCCGCCCTCGCCGCCCTCGCTGCCCTCCACCGCCATGTGGAGGCCCGAACGTCTTCCCACCGGGCGCTGCTGGCGCTTCGGGGCCGCCTGGATCTCATCAACGCGGCGGCAGGACTCGGTTTGGGGGACAGCGGGGACGAAGACGAGGCGGGTGACTGGCGCAAACCAGGAGTCGAGGTCGATGAGGCGGGGGACCGGGCCCTTGCCTGGGCCGAGGCCGCCCTTGGCACCAAGGTGGGCATGGGCGATTCCGGTTCAGACGACACTGGTGCTGACGGGGACAGCGACTCGGGCAGTGACGGGTTGGGGGGGGAAGAAGGGGGGGTGGACAGTGACGATGACGACGACGAGTGAAGAGTCGTTGCTCATTCACCAAAAGTATGCAAAGAACGAGAATACCGCTTCTCACTGAACTGTGCAGCCGGCGCCCGAACGCTCTTCCCCTGAAACCATCTCGAGGGCCTCACGTGCCGCCGCCAGCCGACCGACGGCGGAGGTACAGGCCAGCGCGCGGAGCGCGCCAAAGCCCGAGCCGCGATCCCCGAGGAGGCTAAAAGGCGGTGCCTCTCCCTCTCCATTGCCACCAGCGCGCGCAAGACGGAGGACTTCGAGCAATCCGGACTGAGCCAAATCAACGATTTTGGAGCAAAGCACAAAACCGAGCGTCTCCGGGTTGCTCACCGGAAGGGCGGAGACGGCGGGGATAGGCAGACGCGCCCGCGCCGAGGCGACCTCCTCCGCCGTGGGCTCACTGCCCCCCCTAGAGCTCCGGGCGATGCGCTTAGCTGCCACGTCGGCCACCCGTCCAGCAAGCTCAGCAGTGTCTCGCGCGGCTGCCTTGGCTTCCGCCGTGTCGGCGTCGGAATCGGCGAGGACCGGGCCTCGCACGTGGACGAGTCCATCGGCCTCCCACTGCTCGGCGACCTTGACCCGCCGCAGCCCGAGCAGCTCCACATAAAAGCGTCCGTCCGACTGGGGCACCGCCTCGACCAGCTCGCACTCGGTGACGACAGGAAAGACGGCAATGTCATCATTTTCCGTCCCTGCCGGATATTCCATGCCGTCCATGCGGCCCCGGGTCGCAGCGGCCAGGCCCAGGCGCCCACCACCCTCCAGGCACCGGCGCACGAGAAGACGATAGCGCGGCTCGAAGATGTTGAGCGCCACCCGCTGGCCAGGGAGCGCAGCGCTCATGACGAAGAGGGGGAGCGTAACTGCCGCTGCGTCCGTGGTGGCCGGGGCCGCGTTGGCCTCAGCGGCGGCCCGCGCCCGCACGGCCTCAGGGTAGGCGGCCGCGAGCAGGTCCCGCAGCGCCCCACACACGGGGGGACCGGACGATGCCACATGGATGGGCGAGCGGCAAGTGGGGCATCGTCGGGTGGCCCCGCGGCCCGCCCGGCCTCCGACATGGTCAACGGTTCGAAGGAGGCACGATCGGCACACTGCGTGGCCGCAGGGCAGCACAACAGGCTCATGCAGCACGTCAAGGCAGACGCCGCACTCGGCGCTCTGTGGGGCGGCGGCGGGGGAGGGAGCAGCGACGCGGGCGGCGGCGACGGGGTCCGCTGTAGGCTCTGAGCTGCCGGGAGCTGAGCCGGGCGACACGGCCGCGGCCGCAGGGGGGGCCTCTGCGACCGCATCGCCACCGACGAGGGAGTCCGCGAGGCGAGCACGTGTCTCGGATAGTGCGACGCCGACGTCAAATGGCGCCGTGTCGCCGGCGCGGGCATGGCGGGCGGCTTCAGCCTCACCCTGGGCGGCAGCAAGCAGGGCGCCAGGCAAGTCGTCAGCCAACTCGAGGCCCACAGACCGGGCGAGCCAGGCAACGCACCGGGCTCGCCCCGCCAGCGGAAGCAGGGAGTCCAGGGGGTCTGTCCCGGACGCCGACGCCGACGTGGGACCCGCCGCGAGCGCTCGCGTCCCATCGGCCACGGCCTGTCGAGCAGTGGCCCCGGGGTCGGCGGCAAATACGGCGCCACGCCATGCGGGCCTCTCCATCAATAGGGCCGCTGCACAGGCGCGGGCGGCCCCGCGCACAGCCAGGGAAGCGCCGAGGGCGGCGGCGGGGCCGGGCGCGCCGGGGGCGGCAGCAACGAGGTCACGAGCTTGCGACACGGCCTGGGGGCGAGGGCAGACTCGGGTGTTGGAGATGGGTGCGGCCCTTTCTGTGACGACCAAGCTTTGGCCTGTCTCTCTCTCGCCTGATCCAGCGCTCCCTCGGCGTTCGCCGGATGACCTCCTGCGACCAAGGCGGCGCCGGCGGCCAACAGCTCAAGGCAGGGAGCCGCTTCCCCACTGGTAGCGCCTGGCGCCCCACCAAGTTGCGACCAGGGGGCCACAATGGCTGCCAGGGCCGCTCCCGTCGAGGCGGCGTCGGGCACGCTTGCGCTGGGTGCGTCATCGGTCGCAATTGAGGTGCGCTCTGGCTCCGAGGAGCTCATGGCGAGAGAATGATGGAGGGCGCACGCGAGGGGGGCAGAGAAGACCATTGCCACGCCCTCGCTGGAGTCGGCGCGTGAGGTGCTCCGCGCCCTCGTCGATCTAATTGCGCCCGCCGCGACGACCCTGCAGCAGGCAACTCGAACGCGCGGCGCCGCGACACCCTCCGGCTGGACGGACCACGAGCAACACGGCTTTGGCCCGCCGTTTGTGACACGGCCGAAACCCGCCACCCGGACCCCCCCCTTCCTCGCGCACTCGAGAGAAGGGATATGCCGCGTGGCAGAGGAGAGGCCCTGAGCCGCGGCCAGACGGCCTTCGAGTGGCTCACTTCGGAGGATGAGAGGACGGTGAAGCGTGACATGAGGATGCTGCGCGACCCACCGCCACGTGCCGAGGGGCGAGCATCGATGAAGAATCCACCGGCACCCCTTGGCACCCCTCCTTCCTCGGCCCCTCGACCCAAACACCCGCGTTCAGGACTCCCCCCTCCCACCACCTCGCACACATTCACAGCATCCGGTCTCTCCGCCGGGGCCTCCACAGTGGCGGCTCATCGACACCCACCCCGTCAACCTCCGCTGTCGCCGCCGCCACCTCCCCGTCCGAGATTCCTGCCAACTCGTGGGCGTCGCCCAACGGCACGGGCGTGTCGCCCCTAGCGGCTCGTCTGCGCGAGGCCGCCGCCGACAACGATCTGCCGGCCTCTCAGCCTGCAGGGGCATGGAGCGTTCCTGGGGGCGAGGCGGCCCCGGGGGCGAAGGCCCGGGGCGTCTCTGGGGCGTCGCCATCGAGCGACACTGTAGCTGGCCTTCTCGATGTCTTTGGCGCCGCGGGCGCCGACCGGGACCTCGTGACGGACGTGCTGGCGGGGTGCAGGGGGGACTCGGCAGCAGCAGCTGACGCCCTTGCGGCACTACTGGGTCCCCCCGAAGCGAGACAGCCGCCCACCCCCAAGGGCGAAAAGGACCCCTTCCTTGTGAACGAGAGCGAGAATTGCGCCTCGCCGTCGGCAACGTCGGACGAGGAGAAAGAGGTGAAAGAGTGGGAGGGGGATGGCGGCGCAGGGCGGGGTGCTGAATCTGAGCTCCGGGACTCCCAGGCGATGGCGGGCGGCGCCGGGCCGTCGTTGACGTTTGTCCGCCGGACCAAGGTGCGCTGGGATGACCTGCCGCCTGACTGCCGCCTCGAGATCCTGTCCAATCTGACGGTTCGCGAGGCGTGCTGCGCCGCCTCCGTGTGCCGGGATTTCGCCCACCTCGCGGCAGCGGCGCGGCACCGGGTGCCTGCGCTCGACCTGCCCGTGTCGGCCGTCGCCACTGTCCTCGGCGGGGCTGGCGCTTCGTCCTCGGGCGGCGCCGCCTCGCCCATCGGGGGCCGCGCCTCCCTCCTCACGGCGGCGCTCTCGGCCCCCCCGACCGCGCCCGACCGCGACCCCCTGGCGCGGCTCTTTGCCGTCCACCCGCGAGCACGCGCAGTGACCCTGCGGGCGGCAGCGGCGGCAGGTCTTTTGCGGTCGGACGTTTCCTTGCGGCGAATCTTTCGGGCGCTCGCGGGAGCCGACGCCCGGCGCCAGTCTGAGGCCCTGGCCGTCGAGCGGGAGCGGGCCGAGACAGCCCAGGCGATGTGGGCCTCGCTTGATGGAGGCGGGGGGCAACAAGACCAGGCCGGATGGGGCACCAACGGCCTCGTCGGGCCGCGATGGGGAGAGCGTGGGAGGAGCGCTCTGGGTCCGACGCCTTACCTTCTCGCTCCGCGGGGTCCAGCGGCGGTGGAGGAGCGTCGGCGGCGCAGCGCAGCGGCCGCTGCGGCGGCGCGGGCCGCTGACGAGGCGCGCCGGGCCACCGTGGCCGACGCATCGCCCAAGGCTCCGTCTCCGCCGGTTGCGTCGCTCCGGACCGCGGCGGCGGCGCTGCCCCTGCCTCCCGACACTCCCGTCTCTGTCTGTTTGCTGATGCCCAAGGGATATCGTACGGGATCCCGTGCGGGTTCGTCACCCGGGTCGACCCCACGCGGGATCGTGCGGCCCATCGGCGTGCCAGCTACCACGTCGCCACATTCGTGCGCGTCCTCGTCCGCCGCGTCGCCGCCTCCGCCCCGCGGGGGCGCCTGGCGCGGCTCTCCCTCGATTCGCGGCAGCGGCGGCATCTCCTGGAGCGAGGGCGGCCTTCTGGGGCGCGGAGATGGCGCGCGACCTGCGCCATCAGGATCGCGATGGGGGGGCGACGACGGTGTCCCTAGCCCATCTGCAGGGCCTTGGGGCGCGACGCCGCCGCTGACTTCGGCGCCCCTCCCACGGCCCTCGACTGCCAACGTGAAGACGACGGCGCTGCCGAGTGTGAGTTCGAGCCGCCCGCCCCTTCCCCCCGGATCCCCCCCGGTGCGCCTACAATTTACCGTCCCTGCCCCGACCCTCGCCCCCGCGGCCCTTCCGCCGCGGCCGGGTGATGCGGCCCTGCGCCCGGGCCCCGGCCCTCCCCGCATCGCAGCCATTTGCCTGCGTGCCCTCGGACAGGAACTGACCGACGACCACATCGCCGAGCTTGTGTCGGAGCTGCCGACGCTGCGGGAGCTGCGTGTGTCGCGCTGCTCTGGACTCACCGACGCCTCTCTGCTCCTCCTCGCGGCCTTCGCGCCGGGCGTCGGCGACGGTTGTCCCGGGAGTGGCTGGGACGATGACGATGACGAGGCTGCGGGGGAGCAACCCTGCAAGGCCGCCGACGGCTCCCTGGACCCATCGGCAAGGACGGCACCCTATCGGCGCCGCGACGGGATCTGCTCGTTGCAGGCTGCGGGTCTGCCCCACGTCACGGACGCCGGGGCCCTCGCCCTTGTTGGCCGCACCGCCCCCGCCCCTATCCCGCGCGCGGTCCGCAGTTCTGCGCGGGTGTCGGCGCCCGGCTTTGTGTCTCCCATCGCGCCCCGGTCAGTCCTGACCCTTTCGCGGCTCGACCTGTCGCGGTGCCAGCGTCTAACGTCGGCTGCCGTCCAAGGCCTCCTGCGCGCACCCCACCTCGAGGTCCTCCGGCTCAATGAGTGCAAGGGTATCACGTCGGCCGTCCTCCTGCCACCCGGCGCTGACGGTGACGTTGCGCCCGTCCTGCTGGGGACACCAGCCGCGCACCACAGCCTGCGGGAGCTCTCGCTGGCTGGGTGCCCACGGCTATCGATCGTCGCCCTCGCCGCGCCCCTCCTCGAGAGCCTCAACGTGACTGGCTGCCCCCGTCTCTCTACGCTGGACCTGCGGTGTCCGAGAATGAGGAGCCTCCAAGCTGCCCTCTGCCCGGCCCTCAACCATGCTGTGCCAGGGCTTCAACCCCCTTCGTCGTCAATTTCGGCCCCGGGGTGGACGCGGCCTGGGTGGGAACCAGCCACGACTGCCCACGCCGCCCTTGCCGACCCAGGTGTGGCAGAGGGTCCCCTCGCCGCCTCTCCACTGCCGCCCGTCCCCCCCCTGCCGGATGGCTCGGCCGAGATTTCGTTGCCGCAGCTGCCGCTAATGACCTGGCCGCCCCGGTCTTCGCTCGTTTGCTTCTTCTCGCTCATCGAACTCAACGTCTCGGGCTGCCGTGCTCTCCTCGACGCACCGCTCGCCTTGCTGCAGCGCCTTTGCCCCAACCTCCGCGGGCTTAACGTGTCAGGGTGTGGAGGCCTGCAGCGGCTAGACCTCGAGGAGGGCGGGCCCTGGGGCAGCACCACGCCCCAGCTCGTCCGCCTAGACGTGAGTGGCTGCCGGCATCTCGAGTCGCTGCGGCTCGGGTGGTGGACGGAACCGTCGGCGCCCTCAAGACCCGACCGGCGCTGCCGTGCCGCGTTGCGCTCCCTCGCCGCCCGGGGCTGCGCGTCACTGGGCTACGTCGCGGTGCCCTGCGCAGCCCTCCGCAGCCTCGACCTCACCAACTGCGACACCCTTGTCGTGTGGAAGCGGTCTGACCCCCAGAACGGTGCGCCCGATGCGCTCCTGACCCGCTTCGGCAGCAGGCACACGGGGGGGTGGGGGGGGGACCGTGACGATGACGACGAGGTTGAGGACGACGACGATTTTGTGACCAGGCGCCTGCCTGACGGCCGGCGCCTCGCGCTGCGGCTCGCGGGCGTGCCTGCCGAAGGAAGCGCCGCGGTTGTCGCGGAGCTTGGTCTTGGTTTGGCCTAAGGGAAGGGCGAAACAAGACACAGCTGAGATTCGAAGCGCACGCATACACCCAAATCCCTCCATATTCCACTATTTTCTCAGTCTAAGCGTTCCCCCCTGGAGCCCCCATTGATGTACGGGTCAGTCCTTGTGGCCCGCCACGGTGGGATCCACCCTCGGACGCCTCAACCAGAGCCGCGAGCCCGTTGCCTGTGCCGCGGTTCCGGCCCTCCAAGGGCATCCCCCTCGGAACGGCAGGCCTCTGTCCCACCCCCAGCTTGGCCGCTTGGGCGAGGGAGATGCCGTCCGGAGAGCGCGGCTCCGGGAGATCCACGCTGGGGCCGTCCCCCCCCACAAAGTCGGGGTGGTGTCCCGCGGGCCGCATGAGGCGCCGGTCAAAGTGCTCGAGACTGGGAAGTCGCTCGTGCTCGAGCTTGAGGGCCTCAAGGAAGCCCTGAAAGTCGATGCCTCCGTCCGTGCGTCCGAGCGCAATGACTGCGGGACCCCGCGTGGACCCTCCCAGGCCGAAGACGGCCGGCTCATCCCTCCCCACCACGGGTACATCATCCTCGTCGCTCATCCCGTCGTCCACCTCGGAACCCTCCTCCGCGACCCCTGCCAGCCCGGACAGGCAGAGATCCTGCGCTGCCGCCGTGAGCTCGCCGTCGCGCAGCTGTCGGCCGAGCGAGGCAGCCAGCCCGCGCGCGTCGGCCACGCCGTCCCCGTCCCCGTCGAGCGCCGTGAAGGCGTCAAGGAGGAGCTCTTCATATAGATCACCACACCGCTGCTCAAAGGCATCCCAGTCGATGAGAGACGCCAAAAGAGCCGACCGGGCCACGCCCCCGGTCTCAGGGGACCCGAGCATCTGACCAACCTCAGCCCGGTCAACATCATATCCAAGCTCCCTGAGCCTGTCGGCTACATGGCCCGGGTCGAGGGTTAAGTCGTGACTGTCGCAGGGCCCATTGGCGGGGCACACGCCCTCGCCCGCGATGGAGACTTGATTGAGCGCGCGGGCGGCGGGAGCAATAAGGGAGCGAATCTCCGACGGGACGCGCGGCCGTTTCGGAGCTGTGGCGGACGGCTCGGCCTTGGCACCTGGTGACGACGGCACCGGCATTGCGACAGGGGCGCGCGCGGCCTGCGGCGAGCCCGGGGCTGCGTCGGTCTGGATCTCGGCGCTGCGGTCGGCGAAGAACTGCTGCAGCGCCGTGAGGGGTGCGCCACCGCTGTGAGAGCTCGGTGACAGGTTTCCGCTCTCGCGGCCCGCCGTCGAGGGTGCGCCGTTGCTCTTGTCGCCGGCCGTATGTCTGTGGTCCCGCAACCTTTCAAAGTACTCGGCCAATCTGTTCGCTCCATGCACGGACGACGACGCAGGCGGCGGAGCCGCGGGTGCGGGCGAGCCTTGGGCACCGAGGTTTGCGCCGGCCAGAGCGCCAGTCCGCGCTGGGCCCCGCATGCTCCCGCCCACCTGCGTTGCGTGAGCCCCGCGCCCCGAGCCCGAGCCATTCGAATCAGGCACCTCGCCCAAAGATCCACGGCGGTTCTTGCGCGGGACGCGGACGCTCCCGCCGTCGGGCAGGATCTTGCGTTGGGAGGCAATCCCCCCCATCCACACGCTATTCCCCGCCTTTAGCGAGCCGCCGGCTTGGCTTGCACCGGACATGCCGCCCATGCCGGCGAACGACCGGCGCGACGCTGACCGCGCGAGGCTTTGCGCCGTCGTGACCGAAGGCGCGGCGAGGGCGGCCTGGATGGCCGCTCCCTTGGATCCCGACGGGAATTTGCGGGTGAGAAGCTCGTGTGCTGCGTGGCGGAGGACAGACCGGCGGAGCGGGTGCTCAAGGGCGAAGCGCTGCACCCGCTGCACCAGCTCTCCATCCAGAGCGACACCACTGCCGGCGTGGCGCTCCTTGGCGTCGCCCTTGGCCAGCCAGACATCGGCCAGACACTCGGAAGCCGAAGGGCGATCCTTGGGGTCCTTGGACAGCATGCGCCGAATCAGGTCTGTCGCCTCTGGCGTCACCCCCTCGGGCATCCGCTTGCTAGTGAAGTCGGGCTCGTCCGTCAGAATCGACTTCCACACCTTGGACAGGCTGGGAGATCGGGGGGAATCGCGGTCGTCAAAGGGGAAGCGACCGGCCAGGAGCTGATACGCCATTACTCCCGCGGCGAAGACATCCGACGCAGGCACAACCTCGCTCCGCAGCATCTCAGGCGCCATGTACCACGGGGTGCCATCGAACGAGCCCAGATCCATGGGCAGGTCCGAAGGTTGAAATGGCACGGCGAGGCCAAAGTCGACGGCCTTGAGTCTTGCCTCGTCCGATTCATCCACAAAGAGGAAGTTGCCCGGCTTGATGTCGCGGTGGAGGATGCCGACAGCGTGGCACTGGGCCAGGGTGCGCAGAACAGCGCGCATCACGGATGCCACGGTGCGCTCGGTAAAGGGGCGCCGGTTGGGGCCCGACAGACGTTCCCTGAGCTCGCCACCGCGGCACCGCTCCAGCACGAAGAAGACGCGCGTCTCGTCTTCACAGACATGGAAAAGCGTTGCCACGTTCACCGCGCCCCTCAGTCTCCGCAGGGCCTCGGCCTCATTTCGGAGAGCCCGCACGTGGCGCTCCTGACGCTGTGCCTGGAGCTGCGCATTGACATTTCCGCTCCCGTCCGCACCATCGGCCAACTTGGACACGGCCTTGACTGCCACGTCGACTCCAGTGGCTTTGTCCCTGCCGGCCACCACGATCCCGAAGCCTCCCTTGCCCAGCACGTCGTCCCAGTTGACGTCATAGCGCTCTTCAAGGTTGCGGGGCAGGCCAAGGTCCACGGGGGGGAGGGGTGGGGGGGGCTCGGCATGGCTGCCGCGGCTGTAGGCGCCGGCGGGGGCCCCGCGGTTGGCCCATGGGTGCCCTCCCACTCCCACCCCGCCTCCTCCTCCGCCTCCGGGGCCCATTTGACGATGTTTCCCGTGACGGGCGAAGAGGTGAGACATCGGGCCTCCTACTCTTCCCTTCTGCGAGCGGCGACGTCTTGTTTGATGGGGGTAGTCAGCGAACAGCCGGCCAACCACGCCCATATGGTCGGCGTCGGCGTCGGCGTCGGCGTCCTTGTCAGCAGCAAGCCGCGGTCGCGCGGGGAGCGCACCACCCCCTCCCGCCCATCCCCTCGCCTTGTGCTGCTCCACGTGCTGCGCCTGCACGGCGTGGGATAGCAGGCCGCTCTCTGCGGCCATGAACGAAGTGGATGCACCAGCGACCGCTGTGGGCTGAGGCGCGCGAAGTCTGTGCTTGGACGCTTGTAAGTGTCTGAGTTTGAGCAGTTATCTCTATCGATCGCGGGGGGGGGAACGGAGGAGAGATGGCAAGGTCCATGGACGTCCCCGCCTGCCTTGGCGACCGGGCGTTCGAGACGGCCACGCCGCCTCGGATATGGCGCTCCCCCACCCAACAGCGACGACGGTCTCCGGCCCGTGTAGCAGCGCAGCTGGGGCCGATGACACAGGGTGGCGCCGCCGGCCTCGGCGAGCTTCCGGCCGGACTGCGAAGGGCGGCCAGGGTACGCTCTATTCCGCACCGCATGACCTATCGGGCACTCATTTGTGGAGCGCCGCGAGAAATTCCACTTTATAGCGTTCGTCATACCGATCCTATCGCCTTGCCGAGACCCAAACGACCCCACCACGCCCATCGCGGCCGAGGTCGTCGGGCGCCGCGCGCTCCTCTCCCAACGATCACCCCTTTTCCTGACCGACGTCGTGCAGGTCTCCCTGAGCCTTGGGAGCTGAAAATCCGTCCAGCGGGCTCGGAGGAAGAGAAGGATCCAGGATTTTGCCTCGAGGACGAGGCACTCTCGGCCCTCGTTGAGGCTTCGTGCGTCTCGGCTGTTGTCGTCGACTGCACCCAGACCAACCACCCCATCGTCGCCGTCACCCGCGGTGCCGAGCAGCTCACGGGGTGGAACGCCCACGACCTCGTCGGCCTCCGCCTCGACGTCCTCGACGGCGAGCGCACGGACGTCACTGCCCTCAAGGCCGACATCAATCGTGCTCTTGCCTCTGGCAGCCCGTGCGCGTGCGAGGTCCAGCACTATCGCCGCAACGGGCAGCTCTTCCGCGATCTCGTCACGTTGGTGCCCGTATGCGACCCGTCTGGACTGCCCCAGCGCCTCGTGGCCCTTCTCCGGGACGTGTCCGAGGTGCGCCGGTCTGAGGCCGCTGCCCTTGCGGGGCAGCTGGTCGAGCTGGCCGACCGCCACATGCGCTGCTTCGTGCTCGCCGATGCCGCCCCACCCGACTGCCCGGTTACGGCCGTGTCCGGAGGCTTCTGTGACCTGACTGAGTTTCCTCCCAGTTCCCTCCTGGGCCTCTCTTTTCTCGCTGTGGGCGGTCAAGCCACCGACGCGGGGCAGGCCCGGCGGCTTGTCACCGCCATGCGCGAGCAGCGCGGCGGTGTCGTCCGCCTCCTTCTCAATCGGAAGTCTGGAGAGCCTTTCTGGGCGTCGGTCGTCGCCTTTGCCCACCACCCGCGCGCGCCTGGCGCCCTCGGCGCGGGGGGGGCGCCCCAGAACCAGGCCCTGTCCTCCCAGCGCCAGACCGTGCTTCTCTTCATGGACGTGACGCGGAGAGAGCCCCTCACCGTGGGAACCAAGTACCAGCTCGGTCGCGTCATCGGCAGGGGGGCCTCGGGCGTCGTCCGCTTGGGGCGGGACGTCACCGTGGCGCCCTTGACGGCCGCCGCCGGGAGCCCCGCCCCAAACGCCCTTGCTGCCGCCGCGGGGGACGAGCCCGTCGAGGCGCCCGGCCGCGGCGCTGACGATGCCGACGTCGCCGTGATCGGCGCCAACGAGGCTCCGGGGGCCTCTGGCACCACAGCCGAGGGCGGCAGCGTGCGCGGGAAGGCCTCCGCAGCGGGACCCGCCGCGGGCCTTGTGGCCATCAAGGCCATCAACACGGCGTCCTTTCGGTCAGTGCAGGAGATCCAGGCGGTGCAGGACGAAATGCGCGTCTTGGCCTCGCTGCGGCATCCCGGCATCGTGCGCCTCCTCGACGTCAAGCACGAGGGCTCGACAATCCACCTGGTGATGGACTACTGCGCAGGTGGCGCCCTCACCAACCTCCTCGAGGGGCCGCGCGGGGGCGGAGACCGGGCTGGTGGAGGTGGAGGCGACGGGGCCGCTGCCGCTGCCGTTGCTGGTGAGGCCGCAGGCGGGGATGCGACGGGAACGGCCGGGGGCGGCCGTCGGGCTGCGGCCGCGTCGGCGGCTGCCGTCGCCGCGGCCGAGGCGGCCCGCGCTGCCGCGCGTCGTCTGCCCGAGGCTGGTGTCCGCGCCGTCCTTGTCCAGACCCTCGGTGCTCTGTCCTACTGCCATCGTCGCCGCGTGGTCCATCGGGACCTGAAACCAGAAAATCTGCTTCTGGAGACCACCTTTGCGTGGGCACCGTCGGAGCCGGCGACGTCGACGTCGGCAGGGGCCGGGGCGGGGACGGGGGCGGGGGCGGCGCCCATCGGGGGCGGCGGCCGCGATGGCGGCCGCGATGGCGGTCGCAACTGCAGCGGCAGCCCTGGTGATGGCGTCGACGACGCCCCACCGGTCGACGGCGGGGTCGACTGGTCCACCCTGCGCGTCCGTGTCGCCGACTTTGGCCTCGCTGGCGTCGTGTCCCCCTTTGACACCCGCGGAGGACGCCTCGCCGGCCATGTCGGCACGCCAGAGTTTGCTGCCCCCGAGGTCTGGGCCTCTGGTCCCGGCCGACCCAGCTACGATGGAGCTGCTGTCGACGTTTGGTCGCTGGGCGTGATGCTATATGAGCTGGCGACGGGGCGCCTTCCCTTTCGGGGCTCGACGCACCGGGCCCTGGGCCAGGCCGTTGCGGCCGGCCGGGTCGAGTGGCCCCGGGCGACGGCCGCAGCGGCGGATTCGAACGCCACCGCCGCCTCGTCGGGGCCCGGCTCGGGCGCTACGATCCGGCGTGGACCTCGGGACGGTGGCCCGGGGGGGTCGGTGCGCCCCACGATGCGCCGTGGGACCGGGTCGCAGGCTGACGCGGGCCAGGCTGAGGCGGCCCTAGTGGGGACGAAGGAGAGGGAGGCCTTCCCCACTGCCCCCTTTCGAGCCCTGGTGCGGCGGATGCTCGAGGTGGATCCCGCCAAGAGAGCCACGTTGGCCTGGATCGCGGCTCATCCCTGGACGCGCGAGGGCAGGGCGTGGGAGCTTTGGGGAGGCGCCGTTGTTGTGGCGGGGGCGGGCAAGAAGGGCGGCGGCGGCGGTGACGACGGTGCTGAGACGGACGACGATGCTGACGGCGACGGCGGCGACTCGGCCTCGCCCGCCGCGCCGCCCCCGCCGGGGGGACTCTTCCACTCTGGCCTTCATGCGTCGCTGAACCTGAAGATGCCGCAGACGTCCCTGCCGCGCGGGAGTGGGCGGGACGGGCCCCGCAAGCGTTCGACAGGCGGGAACGACGACCACGGCGATGGCGACGGCGACGGCGGCGGCGCCCAGCGGACGGGGGCCCTCGTTGCCGACGCGCCAACAGTGGTGACCGCCCTCGGCCGTGCGCCCCGTGCTGCCGAGCGCATCCGTGCTGCGGGCGAGGGCGGCTCCACTCGGGGGCGGACTACCCTTCTCGAGCGCTTCGCTGCGGCCGTCGCCGTCTCTGACGATCCCACGGCTCCATCGCCCAGCCCGGATGGACGCCGCCGCGCGGCGACATCGTCGCTGGGCGAGGGGGGAAGTCGCAGCAAGGGGCTCGAGCGGAGCAAGAGCGGGACGGCGGGTGACCGGGCAGCCCGAAAAGGGACTCCAGCGAGCACCCTGGCTCCGCCCAATGGGCGACTGCCCCGATTCTTTTCGTGATAAGAGGAGTGTCGGGCGGGGCATTGGGCGGGTTGAACCCCGTCGTTGCATCGTGCCTTATCCTGACCACCTACCATGCCCCGCGCTGGGTCCCCCCGGTCATTCGGACCGCTTCCTCAGCTCCTCGAGCTCGATGTCGAGGGCCTCGTCGCTTCTACCCGTGGGCAGCGCTGCCGGCGGCCCCCTGGCTTTGCCCCCCCCGCTTTTCAGCATAAGGAGCTCATCCTCGACGCTCGAGCCCCCCTCCAGTGCGGCGAACCTCCCCTCGATCCCGTCTGGCGCTGCGAGGATACCTGCCGCCTCGGCCTCGGACTCCATCGCCATGACCTTCTCCTCCATCTTCTCGAAGGCTGTAACAGCGTTGGAGGTGTCCAGACCCTGCACCATGTCGGTAATCTGCTTGCTCGTTTTGGCCGAAGCCGCCCGGGCCTTCAACGTGTCCTTTTTTGACTTAGCCTCGGTCAGCTTGGCCTCGAGCGTACGGGTGTTGGCGATGAGCTGCGCGCTTGCGTCCCTCTGGGCGACAAGTTGCTGCCCCATCGCATCAGCGTTGCTCTGGAAGGCCTTGCGCCGCTTGAGGGCTTCGCGCGCCAGTTCCTCGTCCCCCTTGTCCATGGCGAGCTCGGCGCGACGGTACCACTCGTCCGCCGTTGCCCGTGCAGCGGCCTCCTTCTTCTCGAGCTGCCGTTGGGACGCCACGACTTGAGCCGACGCCTGCCGCATCCGGATGAGGTCTTCCTGCATGTCGGCGACGGCCTGCTCCAGCACGCGCTCGGGGTCCTCCATCTTGGTAAGAGCGGCGCCGGCGTAGCTCTTGGCGACTCGGACGAAGCGGCCGAAGAGGTTGGCGCGGGTGACGACACGGCGAGCGCCCTGGGACGAGGTCGACGTGACCGAGGTGGAGGTCCGGGACACATTGGCCCGGACGCGAGCCATGGGGGCTGCGCAAGAAAGAAGGAGGAATCGGTGAGAAGGGGAGACGGACGACGAGGCGGAGGAAGCGGGACGCAGGGCGGCCGGCGCAACGAAGGCCGAGGAACGCCATCAGCCGCCTTCCCGGATCACACCGCCGCATAATGCCGACTGACGCGGGCTTTGAGCGACGCTTATTCGATATCTGGCGCGTCTATCGCAACGGGGCGTGAGGTCAAGCTCCGTGGCGGCGGGCCCAGGCCCCACTCTCGCCCGGCCGGCTCGTGGAGGCCAGGGGGCCGAGAGAGCGGGTCAGCAAAGTCATGACGGCAGATGTGATCCCAGATCGCACAGGAAGGTGAAGTTCGCGGGGGTTGGGTGCGAGGGGAGCTCGTGGGCGTCTCGAACTTCCTCCCCATCCTTAGCCCCTTGGCGCCCGCCAAGACGACCACGCCCCGTCTTCGTCGATGGCTCCCCCCCACCCCTCATCCGGCCAGAAGGCAATCCGAGTCTGGAATTATTCGCATGTACAAGCGTCTAAAGAGAGCGGTGACGCGTAGCGTCAGGGAGGTCTCCGAAGTCTTCGTCAGCTCATCGGCCCCGCCCTCGCTGAGCGAAACTTTGTCACCCCCCGCTGCCGGGACTGGCGCCAGCCTGCCCCCCACCCCCCGCACCTGGGTGATCGTCGATGGGGCCGGCCCAACCGGAGACACGATCGACGCCGCTGAGGCGGAAGCGCAGCAGAGAGAGGTCGAGGCGGAGGCCGAGGCTGAGGCGCTCGACGCCGCCAGGGCGGCCGATGACGCCCTCGTGCACGCAGAAGCGGAAGTTCGCCTCGCCGAGATCGACATGTTCGCGGCGGAGGCTGCCCTCGAGCTCGCCGAGCTCGGGAGCGAGAGCGAGCGTGCGAGCGATGTCGAAGTCCCCTCCTCCGACGAGGACGACGTCGCCACCAACTCAGCGAACGACCCCACCCCCGCCATCACCACCGCCCCTGCCCCCGCACACCCCCACTACCGCGCCTACGACCGCGCCCCCGGCCAAACGAACAGCGAGAAGCGTCTGCTGGAGACTCCCGTGGCGGTGGCGATGCTCGCTGGCAGCGCCTGCGTCATCGCCGTATTCACCTTTCTGCGGTTGAAGGAGGACAGAGGCAGTGGACACCGAGAAGGGCTTCGGCAGACGATCACGTTGGGTCTGCCCGCAGCCACCGCGCTGGCCTGGCTGCTGGGCGGGTCGTCGGCCGCGCCTCAGGAACGAGTGGACCCCAGGCGAGCGAACGAAGGAGGACATTAGAATCTCAGTCGGCAGTTGCCAGAGAGCGAGCGCGATTGACCCCCCCCTCTCTACCATTTCGCAGGTCCGAGCGCCGAGGCAGCGCCTCCTACTGCGGCTAGGAGTTTGAGAGCGGGGGGACTGAACGTAACCCCGCTTGTGTCCATGCCGAGCCCTTCAGAGCCAACCCATCGTCACCCGGCCGCTCGGCCCGACAGTCTCACCCCAAACCCGCCCCTCGGGAGCGACAGCCACGGCTTCGACCGCCGAGCGCCCGGTGTAACCCACCCCGGCGCGCGCCCCAGCCAAGGCGGCACCCGTCCTCGCCAGCTCCTGGCTGAGTCCCCGGCGGAGGCGGGACAACCGCTCGGCAATGGCCTGGGGTCCCGACCCTGCGCCGGGGAGGAGGCCGCGCCCGTCAGCCATCCCTGCCCGAACCATCAGGGCATCAGCGAGGGCGTCGGCCGAGGCGGAGCGTATCTCCACCCTGCCGGCCACCGCTCCGGCCCCATCGTCGCCCCCCGCGGCGGCGGACTCGGCCGCGGCACGGATGGCGAGCGACAGGTCGGCGGGCCCGCCCTCGCAACGCACCTGACGGTTGGAGCCGCCTTCGGGGAGGGGCTCCCCACCCTGATCGGGCCGCTCCACGCACCACTGGAGGCAGCACCGATCCCGCCCCCCCGCCGACACGAGCCGCGCGCCGTCGGCCGAGAAGCGCACCCCAACGACGTGAGCCGCGTGACCGCCGTGGGCGACGCGGCCGGCACCAGCGACTGCCGCTGGCCAGCCGTAGAGTCGGACGCAACCCGAGTCATCGGCGGCGGCCAGGAGGGTGCCCGAGGGGTCGCGGTCGACGGCGTTTAGGTCGCTGCCGTCTGTCGTGCCTGCCGCCGATAGGCCGCCGTAGGGGCCCACCGCTCCGCCGTGGGAACCCGAAGGGTGGCGGTAGGTCCCCAAAGCGGACGAACCTCCATCCTCCTCACCGCGTCCGCGCCCGGGGTAGGCAAACTCGACGCGTTGCCGCGGCTGTCCAGAGCTCGACCCCCCCCAGGCAGCGACGACAGGCCACCCGACCCGCGACGTCCACGTGGCCCATGGCGCGTCTCTGGCGTACCCCCCACCGGGGGCCGCGAGGGGCCGTCCCGCGTCCGCGTCCCAGACTAGGGCCTCGCGGGCGGCGCACGACGACCGCAGCACGCGTGAGCAGGGCGACCAGTCGAGCTCGAGGACGGCGGCCGAGTGGCCCTCGAGTCGCACCCGGTGGGCGAGGCGCACGAGACGGCCCGGGCCCGGCGTGGCCTCGGGCCCCGGGGTGTCGACCGTCTCCCAGAGATGGACTGCGCACTCGCGCGTGCCCGCCGCCAAAAAGCGGCCTGAAGGGGACCACGCCAGGCAGGCAATCCCGCGCGACAGGCGCCCGCCGCCGAGCGGGGGGCCGCCGGGTGCCCCGGGCACACCCAAGGCCGCGCAGATGGCCCGCCGGTCCCGCCCGAACACCTCCACCGACCCGTCCTGACCCCCCACTGCGATCTCTCGCCCGTGCGGGGGGCGGAAGGCCAGGGCCGTGACGGGAGCGGTGGCCACAAGGGCCTCGTGACCGACGGGGCGGCGGCGGCCCGCGTGGAGGAGCCAGACCTCACGCGACAGGGAGGCCGAAGCGAAGACGCGGGGAGCCGACGGGTGCCAGGCCACGGCGGTGACATCGCTCGAGTGACCGCATGTGACGCGAGAGGGCAGGGGAGGAGGCATGAAAGCCCCGCGCTGGGCGAGACGGCGCTCGCCTGGAGACGCGGGCTGGCCCTCGGTCGCGGCGCGGCGGGCAGCATCGCGGGCTGCGCGTCGCGAACCGCCTCGGCCAGCAGGGCCGTCGCACCACAGGCCGTCGGGGAGGGGCAGCTCCCAAACATCGCAGCCGCGCGTGCCCACGGCGACGGCGCGGCGAAGGGGGCAAAAGTCTAGGGAAACGACGGCCGGCGGGCGCGACACCCCCGTCGAGCTCCGGTCGGCGGTGCCCTCGGTCGGGGCGGCCGCTGCGGGGAGCGGCACGAGACACGGCCTCAGGCCCGCCGCGGGGCGCTGCGGCGTCTCGAGACCCCCGAGATCCCAAACGCGCACAACACCGTCGGCGGCCGCCGTGAAGAGGCCCCATCGCTCTGGGGGTGGTACCTTTCCGGCCCCGATGCCGTCGAGAGGCCCCCAGGGTAGGACGGCGTCGGCCGCTCCACTGACACCCCCCCCCCGGGCCCGGGCCGCCGCCAGGGCGCCCGCCGCAAGGCCCCGGCCCCGGCCTCTGCCCGACGGGTCGAGAGACGCTGGGCCTCTTCCAGCGGTGCCCGACAGGATCCGCCGCGAAGCCGCTGCCACGGGGTCCGACGCCAGTGCCCGTCGATACTCGGCATAGGCGTCGGCCTCGTCCCTGGATGCCCCCCGTTCGTACCTGGGTGCCTCCGCTTCGTACCTGGACGCCCCCCCTCCCCCCCCCGTGCCAGCCCTGGATCCCCCGATACCCGGCGCGGGGGGCGGGGGCTCGGTGCCGGGGGCGGCGAAACCGGTGCCGGGGGCGGGGTCCGTCCGCCGGTTGGGGGAGGCGGTGAAGAAGCGCGAAGCAGCAGCGGGCAGCGCGGGCGCCGTCCGGCCCGGGGGGGGTGGTCGGGTCGGGCTCCTCGAGCCGCCTCCCGCGGCGCCACCGCCGCCCCGCAGGCGGAGGATTGCCCCATCGTCCTCCTCCACCTCGTCGTCGTCTGCGGCTCCGTCGAAGGACGCGGCCTCGGTGTCGACATCGGCGACGGCGAGACGGAGCCTGAGGCCGCCGCTGGCGCTTTCCACGTTGGGATTGTTGGGGTCGCCGTCGGGGTCGGCACCATCAATCGATCCGCCCCACGAGTCCCCCCCGTCCTCCCCCGCGTCGGGCCGCGAGGGGTTGGACAGAAGACCCGACAGCATCCCGCTGATCACGGACCGGGACTCAGGGTCGGCGAGGCCGAGGGCGCCGCGCGACGTCTCGCCGAGGCCGCCAGGTGACGCCTCGCCGAGGCCGCCGGGTGATGCAGCCCCTCTGGCCCCGACCTCGGACTTCGACTCGGACAGCTCGAGCGACCCCCCCCCCCCGAGGAGCCCCCCCGTCCCCTCGAGCAAGCCGGGCGACGGGGCCTCGGGCGACTGGGCAGCGACGGCAGGCGAAGAGGCGAAGAGTTGTGGGGGAGCATCGTCGGCCTGCGCTGACCCGGGGGGGGGCGGCCCCGGCGACGCTGGCATGGACACCGGTGGCGCGACAGGAGGCGGCGACGCTGGCTCGGCTGGCACCCCCTCGACCGCCCTGTCGTCGAAGCCGTCCAATTGTGAGGCGCGGGACCCTAGGCCGACGCCGTCGTCACGATCGTCGTCCGACGCCATGGGGTTGAGGTCCGCAGGGGGGGCGGGGAGCGGCGGCGTCCCCACCACGGGGGCGGCCAGCAGCGCCTGTGAGGGGCCGGACCCCGACCGCCACGACCCCCCCCATTCCCCCGCACGGGCGAGCCGGGCCTCGGCGGCGTCGGCGGCCCGGCGGCGGCGCTCCTCCGCAGACAAGGGCGGGGGCGGGGGGGGGGGCACTACAGGCGCGACGCGGGTGTCGGCCCGCAGGGCGGCCTCGACGACGGCCGTCCCGCCTAAGGCGGAGAAAGAGATGGAGCGGACCGCGCTGGCACCGCCAGGGTCGGCGTCGTCCGCGGGCGACTCGCGCTCGGCCTCGACGTCCAGGGAGAGGGCGGCGAAACCGACGTCGCTACCACGCGGTGTCGACACGATGGACGTCGCCCCTAACGGGGACTCAGCACCAGCAAGGGGCGGAGCGGCCCAGCTGTCGGCAGCGGCCGCCCCGTCGGCATTGTCCTCCTCCTCCTCCTCCGTGGCGGCTCCCGCAGTGTCCCCACCGCCCGTGGAGGGAACGGAAGGTGAGGCGACGATGGTGCCGTCTTGCTCGGAGGGGAGCGGCGTCGGGCTCACAGGTGGTGTAGCGTCGCCCTCGCTCGCAGCACCAGCGTCCCAGCAGGCCCCCTCCCCGTCCTCAGCCATGGCGACGTCAGTCCCGCTGACCGACGCACCATCGCTGTCGCCATCGCCATCGCCGTCAGAAACCGTGTCCTCGCCGTCCTCCTCCTCCCCGCCCCCGACCCGGGCCCAGGACGGGTTGAGAGGGGCGCACCGCAACCCCCGGACCCCCCCGTGGCCAAGGCAGCCGCCCCTGTCGCGCGGCCGGGGCCCTGCCCGTGGCACCGTGTGCGCTTGGAGGACGGCCACCGCCTGACCCTCGCGCCAGAAGACGACCTCGCCGTCGGGGTGGCCGGTGGCGGCGAGGCCCGTGCCGTCCCAGGCCGGCGGTGCCCCAACGGGGCTGCCGGCACCAGGGCCACGGGCGCCTGGGGGGCCGGGCGATAGCCAGTCAGGAATAGGGGCCCGGGCTGCGCCTGGGTCGGTGGTGGACTGTGCCCTCTGCGCCTCTCTCCTCCGATCCTCGACGAGGCGAAGCGCCGCGTCGTCCAGGCCCGGCGGAAGGAAGACGAGGCTGAGGGCGTCCCGTGGCCCGCCAGGCACCTGCCCCCATCGCCATATCCTCACTGCCGCCCACGCCGCCCCCGGCGGGGCCCCCGGCACCCGCCGCCACTCCTTGATTGCCCCCGCCGCCCCCCAGGTGCAGAAGCGCGCCTCCCCCCCCGCCCAATGCACGTCGAAGGCCACGCCCCAGACCCGCGGCGGGGCGCCCTTGCCTCCAAGGCCCCTCCCCTCCCGCTGGCCCCTGGCCCAGTCCCACACCGTCACGGTGTGGTCGTTGTCCCCGCTCACCGTCGCCAGGAGCCGGCCGCTCCCCCCCGAAAAGGCCAGGGCGAGCACTGCGCGGCTGCCCGGCCCATGATCGAGGCGACAGCGCTCGGTGCCGGTGGAGGCGGCCCAGATACACGCGACGGGGTCGCCCGTGGGGCCGCCGCCAGACGAGCCAGACGCGACCAGGCGGCCGGCGGGGTGGACGGCGACGCAGCGGACGTCGTCGGGGTGGCCCCGAAAGTGCGTCTGGGGAGGGGCGGAGTCACCAAAGGGGGGCGAGCCCCCCTCGGCGGTCTCGTCGGGCGGGGGGTCGCCGCCGGGCGGGGCGCACCGGGAGGCGGGGTCGGCGGGGTTCGCGGCGGCGGCGCCCCGCCGGTGCGGCGGCGGCGGGTTGGGCCCGGCAGCCCTCTCCCGCGCCTCAAAGGGGGTCGGCGGCGCCCCGAGGACGCGGGGAACGCGCATCTCGCCCGCCGCTCCGGCGCTGCGGGCCGCCTCCTCGGCGATCCGCCAAGCCTCGGCGGCCTCGGCCTCAGCCTCGGCGCCCAGGGTGGACGTCTCGCCCGCGACGTCATCGGCCGCCGTCTCGAGGCGGGCAACCACAACGAGGGCTGCCGCCGGGTAGACCAGGCTGGGCGGCTCGTCGCCTCGCCCTCCTCGCCCCCCCACCTCTCGGAGATAGTGTAGATTGGATCCTGGTCCGTCGTTCCCGGCATAGCCGTGGCAGTGCTCAAGCCGGAGCCACGCCGAGGGCCGTGCCGCCGCCGCAGCCGCCCGAGCGCGCACGCCAGCGTCGGCAGGCGCGGCCACGGGAGCGAGCTGCCGTGGGGCTCGTACGCGAGTCAGCAGGGTTTCGGCGTCCGGGACGACGGGGGGGGCGCGGGACATGGGAAGTGCCTGCACTGCGGCGTCGGCGGGACCCATGACGGCCGCCACAAGCCGGGAGAGCTCGATGACGACGCCCGAACCAGAGAAGACCTCGGACCCGGCGCCCCGCAGCAGGTCGTCGAGATCCGAAGCGTCCAGGGCCCACGGCCGCTCTCCCGGCAGCAGACGTCTGCCGTGGGCCTCGGCCAAGGTGAGAGCCTCCGACGACGACAGGGGGAGGCCGAGCGTAGCAGCAGCATCAGGGCCCGCATGGGTCGCCATCGCTGCCCAGGCTCCCGCCAGCTGCCGCGGCGTTACCGTGACTCCGGCGAGACAAACGCGCTGATTCCCTTGCCCGTGGACGCGCCCCTCGCCCGGCGGCTCGCGCGCCGCGGCCGCAGCGCGGGCCCTGCGGAGTTCGGCAGCCGACCCAACAGGGGCAGGGGGGTCAGGCGGCACCCACCGACCTCCAGGCAGCGTCGCCGTTGCCGGCCCTGGCGGGCCAGGCGTCGGGCCGTCCTCGGGGTGCCATGTGCGCATCGCGACGGTGATGCCCGCCTCGTGGGGATCGACTCTTGTCTGCGAGGCCCGCATGTAGAATTCACCCGACGCCCGCGCCCATCGCGCCCGGCCGATGGCCTCGGCGCGGGCGCGGCCAGCGGCCTCGGCGTCGCTCTGCGGGGGGGGCAGGGTCGAGATCGACCGATTACCCAGGAGACGCGCGGTGTAGGGATCGCGAATGGGGTCCCGAGCGTCGAGGCCGGCCGTCCAGCCTGGCAGGGGGTACGACGGACGAGACGCAGCCGCGGCGGCGTCGAGGGAGGCAGTTCGGTCGCCTCCGCCACCGCCAGCGCTGTCCGCCGTCGCCGATTGGGGCCGGGGACGGTACCGGCGCCGGCCGCCCGAGGGCGCGTGGGCCTCGCCGACGGCGACGCGGCTCCCCCCGCCTCGCTCATCCCCGAACGTGGCGGCAGCCGCCCCGTCGCCCGCGACGACAGGCGACTGGTACCCGCGTCGTCCCAACTCTTCTTCTCCGGGAGGCACGAGCCGGGGCCGGACTCCACTGCCAGGGGGTGACCCCAACAGTCCAACCCGTCCCCAGCTCGACCGGGCAGGGGACAGCGCCGATGCATCAAAGTCAGCGGTGCCGCCGAACGAGGGCTCGGGTGACCCGTGTCTACCATCCCCGTCTTCGTGCGACCCCGCGGCATCGTCGTCGTCGGTAATAAGCCGGCGGCGGAGGAGGTCTGCCTCGACGAGGCCGACAGGCACCCCTCCCCCGTCACGGCCCCGGGGGGGCGCCACTCCCCGCGTCAGGGCGGCGACGAGGGCTATGGCCCGCGTCTGGTGCAGGGGCGCGTGGCGGGCGAGCCACGCGCGGAGACGGTTCTCGATTTGCGCCAGGGGGCGGGACACGCGGGCATCGGGCCGCGTCGGGGCCGAGACGGGCCGTCGGCGGGCAGGGACAGCCGCAGGGGTGGCCCAGGTTGGGGGGACAAGGAGGCCTGGCTGCCCCCCGGGGTTCCAGTCAGGGGGGCGGGCAGCGCCGGGCGGGCCGGCGCCGGGAGCGGCGGCGGCGGCGGGAGTCCCAAGTAGGGACGCCAGAGACCGCGTGGGGGGGGGGGGGGGGCCGGGGGGGGGGGGGCGCAGGGTGGGGGGGGGGGGGCGCGGGGGCGGGGGGGGGGGGGGGGGGGGGGCGGGGCGGAGGCGGGCGACGGTTCGGGGGCGGATGCGCCCGGCGACGAGGTCCTCTTGCTCCAGCTTGGCTCGTCGTCGCCGCGCCGCCGTCCGGCTCCGACGTTCCCGAGGGGGCCACGCCGCGTACTTCGAGCGGTGGCGCGCCGTCGGGGTCTGCGACGAAAGTCGTGGGGCGGTGCTGGTGATGAGCCACGCGACCGAACATGGCGTCGGCGTCGGCCTCGGGCGATGGACACCGGCTCCTCCCGAACTCGCCGTGGTCGCGCCAGGCCCTCATCGAGGCGCGACGTCTCTCCTCGGCCGCGTACCTTTCAAGAGGAACCTCGAAGCGCATCGAGCCGAGTCGCGAAACTACGGTCTCACCGTCCGCTCTCGAATGAGAACGGCAGGGAGCGGCGCCTCTGTGCGCCGCTAGCGCTACGCCCGATCCCTCGCGAGTAACAGGCACCGCGGGAGCTGCGTCTTCTGCCAAACTTTGACGCGCTGGGGCGGGCGAGGCCTTCACAACGACTCCGGACCGTCGGGCACTCCACGACGGTCCGGAGAAAGGACGTGCGAGTGATACACGCGCACGTCCTTTCTCCAGTACTCCGGACGGTTCTTCCCGAGAGTGAAATTGAGCAGGATGTTACCATTTGTTTCGAGATCTGGGACCCTCGGACCGTCCCTCATACCCTGGGGCCGCATTCGCTGCTCGTCGCGTGGAGCGGCCGGCTGGTCAGCGGCCGGCTGGTCGGCGGCCGGCTGGTCGGCGGCCATGGCTCTTGGCGCCGTCGAGCGCGTCACTATAGACGCCTCGTCGCCTTGGAGTGCCCGCTCTGTCGAGTCGACATCGCTCGAGTCGACGTCGTCATCGCCCTCGGCCCCGGTCTGGGTGGTTATTCCGACCCTTCACGAGTCATCCGGCATCGCCGCCACCCTTGACGCACTGCTCGAGCTGATGCCGCCGCCCAGCGGCGTCGTACTGTCTGACGGAGGCGGAAAACACGAGAGAGACACAGTGAAGGCGGCTGCGCCCGCCTTGTCCCGCCTCCGCCAAGCCGGCGTCTCCACGCGCATAGTGGATCCGCTCAGCGAGCACGACCTCCCCGGGCGCGCGCGGCAGATCAATCGAGGCGTTGAGGCCGCCCCTCCCGGGTGCTACGTCGTCATTCTGCACGCCGACACGACGCTCCCACTGACGGCGATCCGGGCCGTGCGCACTGCCCTCAGTCGGAAAGAAGTCGCCGCCGGCGGCTTCTGGCCCCGCATCACCTCGTTACGACGATCTCATGGACGAGACGGCCGCCCCCAATCTCTGCGGCTGATGTCGCTCCATAATGCGACGAAAACCTATTACTTGCCTCTGCTGTTTCGTCCCCGCTCCTTCGTCCGGCAAGAGACGGGTAGGGGCCCGCGACATGCCGCTGCACTCGTCGTGGTGGACCGACCCGTCCCCCGAGTCCGACCGAGACGCGTCCGACCGACCGACCGGCCAGTCCCCCCGCTCCCTTCCTTCTCCTCCTCTCCCAGGGGCCTCAGGATCCTGTTCGGAGACCAAGCGATGTTCGCCCGGCGGAACGAGGTGCTGGCCACACCATGGGGCGGGGGACCACGCAGAGGGGGTGGCCTGGGCCTCGACCCACGTTTGGAAATTATGGAGGATGCAGACCTGTGCCTTCGCCTTCACGGCGAGGGCCTCGCGCCCTTCGCTCGAGGACGTCGGCGCATCCTCCAACTGGGACCGCGCGTACCAGGGCCAGCCGAGACGTCCGGCCGACGCATTGAGGCCCTTGGGCAGGTACGGGCAACCTGCGTTCACTTCGTCATTGGCCTTGCTTGGGCCGTGGGGCGAGCTTGCGGGAGTCCGACGGGAGGCGTGCGACGCCTCGCCGCGGCTCTTTACAGTGATGGAGCGCGATAGAAGAGAGGCATGATCATGAACAATTAAACCTCACCACCACCCAGCCGGCAGTCTAGAGTTAGCTTGAGAGACGGAAGGCATCACGGGACCTCGGGCGTCAGCCAAGCCGGCGACGCCTCCGCGAAGCCGCGTCCAAGCCAGTTGCCCTCGGCAGACTCGTCTGCGGCGACGTCGGCGACTCCAGCGGCAGGCACTGGCACAGGCCGGAGGAGGGGGCCGTGAGATATACCAGTCGGGCCGGGTGGGCGGACGGCAAGCTCTGCCGCGCTCGATGGCGCCGGGGGTGGACCTCGATCACCCCCACTGGTCTGGCCCCTTGCTTCATCAGATAAGGACATGGGCGCGGGCGGGGCCCTCCTCTCATCCTCCGGCAGCGCGACAACGCTTGACGCCTTGGTCGTGGCGTTCTTGTCGCCCTCGTTCCCACCGTCGTCTTCCGACATAGTCGTGGTGGGTTGCCCGGACGCGGGACGGGTGAGGGCGCATCTTTCGCTGTCAGCGCCTTCCTCGCCTGCACGGCCAAGTGGCGCCACCGCAAGGCAGGGCGTGCATGTGGCCTCCGCCCCCGCCCCATCGTCGAGGGGCAACGTCGGCAGCGATCCGCAGTTGCACAACTCAATCATGTTCTCGTCAGGATCGTGGATGAAAATCTGCGACACCTGAAACCCTCCCTCTTGCACAAAGGCGCGCACGAACGGAACACCCCGCTGGTCGAGCTCCCGCGCCACGGCGTCCACGTCGTCCGTGTGGAAGGACACGTGATCCGACCGCGGGTTGATGACCTTGGACCGGGGCGGCGGCATGCCCTGGATGAGATGAACGCCGATGCCACTGCCCAACAGCCACGCCCCTTCGAAAGACGCAACGAGGGACGAGGGGCGCCGAACCTCAACCATGCCCAGCAGGTCCCGGTAGAAGCGGCGGGACGCGTCGACGTCGCGGCACACGCGGCTGACGTGGTGCATGTTGGACAGGGGAAGGGGGCGCTCCTGGGAAAGGGAGGGGGGGGGGTGGGAGGTGGGCGAGACGGCGGGAAGATGGGCAGAGGCCGGCCATGCGGAGTGCCACGTCGACAACAAGGTGACACTGTGGCCTTTCGTCCTCAAATCCGCATAAAGAAGAGTTAATTCGATCGATATAGCGCTAGATGACGTCAATTTATGAGTTGTCCTCAAATTGGTTCGGCGGGACGCGCAGAGCGACCGCGGAGTCCGGCCCGTCAACCGGCGCAGAACAGTCATCGGCCCTCCCCGCGGCTTCCGATCCACCGCCTTCTCACCTGTGGCAGCTTCAGCATGAGGCCATCGGCACAATGACCATTTGCGAGTGGCTTTAGGTCGATGTCGAGGGAAGGGCGCGCTGAACGTTCACGACGAGTCGGAGCTTCCGTGCCGTCACGAGAGCCACCTTGCGACCAGTCGCTGCTCCAGGTCCGGTCCGCGGTAAGCGCCATCTTGGCGGCCGGAAAGCAACAACGAGCAGATGAGAATCGAGCGAGGGCGGGCGGAAACGAGCGGGAGCTGGCACATGGGAGGAGAAGAATCGTCGACGTCTGACTCAACGCGCCCCCCAAGCGCCAGCCAACGCAGCCGACCCCTCACCGCCGATGCTGCTGCCCGTTTAGCCCGAGCGAGGCAAGGCGGGCCCTTGCAGGCGCTGCACCGACCTTTCCGAGCGGGGCTCCTCCAAGCGGCAACCCCGGCACCGCCGTGCCCACCTTTCCCCCCCGGACCGGGACCGCTGCCGTGTGCGCCCCGAGGCGGTCCCGTCCCGCGACCTCGAGGAAGGCGGCGCTCGACGCCTTGACCGTACCGCGACCGACGGTATAATACTCGTCGTCGCTGCTGCCCCCCGTACCGTCGTCGGTGCTCGATGGCGACGCGTCGTCGAGCAGCGCGGCAGGCCGCCGGCCCCGCAGAAGGCCGGGGCCTGCCGGCGGGCGTGGCGCGGCCCGACCCGACCCACCCCTGATCCCGCTCTTGCTCCTGCCCCCCCGCGCGGACAGAGTCACCCGCAGGTCGGCCGTCGTCGCCCTTCCCGAACCGCCCGCCGGCCTGGACCCCTCCTCGTCATCGTCACTCGTTGTGGCGTCATCCAGGTGTACCAGGAACGCCTCGCGGCGGGGCACGTACGTGGAGATATGGGCCTGAGATCGGGGGTTATTTGGGAGAAGGGTGGGACGCTGCGGCAAAGGCGGAGGTCCCGCAATCCGGCAACAACGACAACGCCCCCCTGCAGGTCGCGAACCGTCGACGCCCGGGCTCGCCTCGACGTCTCTCCCGCTGTTGCGCTGTCCCGGAAGGGAGGGCGCTGTCGGAGCGGACGATAACGATGTCCTGGACGGTCCGCGAGCTCCGAGGGGAGGACGAGCGGCCGAGGAGGCAGCAGCCGAGGAGAAAGCAGTCGACAATGCCCTCCCTGCGCTTCGCTCCGGGGCGTTGCGGCGGGCGGAGAAGCTCATTTCGGTGGCGTATTCCATCAAGAGGAGACACCCGACCTGGGCTAAGCCCGGGCTCGCGCCGTCCCTGCTCAGGCTCGGCGTCGCCTGAGGCGTTTTCGAGCGGACCGGGTCGAAACCGAGCAGGATTTGGCCCCTCCCCACCTCCCCCGTCAGACGTCGTTCGTAGACCCTGCCAAAACTCTGTCGGCGAGGTTCTCTTCGAACCCCAAACTCCCCACCCTGAACATCGGCCGCAAGTATTGGTCGACCCGGCCACGCCTCCCCCTCTCCTCTCCCACGCGCGTCCCGTCCTCCTCTCCACAGGTGGAGAGAGACCGTAGCGACCGTTACAGTAGCCCGAGAGGGACAATAGGAGCGGCCGAGCGGTCCGCAGGCCGAGCGGTCCGCAGGCGCGAGCCCAAGAAGGGCGCGGCCTCTGCGAGGCGGCCGAGGCGACTGCGCGGAGGCCACCCAGATCGACCATGGAGGCCGCACAGCTCGACCGGGTCCTCGAGGGTATGGCCACGCTGTGCGATCGCGTCCGCGACCTAGTGGTGCGCGTTGAGCCCCTGTCAGCCCTCGGGGACGAGGCGCGGCTGATGGGCCAGGCGTGGCGCGGCTTGGACCATAAGGGAGACATGCTCACAGAGAAGGCGTCACAGATCTACTACTCTCTGGACGACGTGGCGGGCGGTCTACGATCGCTCGAGGGCGTCAAAGAAGACGTGCAACGGCTCGCGCGGGGAATGTTGCCCCTCCACGCAGTGCAGGAGGCGGCGACAGAGGCAGCGACGCGGCTCCGGGCCGTCGACCCGGCGCGGCTCGAGGGGCTAGCGGGCGACCTGGGGCGGCAGCTGGCGGCGGTGGCGCAGCGGCAGACGGAAGTTCTCCGCCACGCCGAGGACGTGGCGGGCCTCCGCAAGAGTCTCGGCCCCCTCAGCGAGGCGCTCGGCCACCCCGAGGTGGGGCTCAACGCCCGCTTGGCCACGTTGCATACGCTCGTCCGGTCCGTCGTTGACACCACTGGGGAGACTCACCGTTCCCTCTGGGATGCCCTCGACCAGCAGGACCGAAAGCTGGACGAGATGCGCGCGGCCACGGCCCGGCTGAGCGAGCGGTCGGATGCTGCTAAGCTCGAGGCCCTGATCGATGGGTTGGGCGTGCTGGCCACGCGCGTGACGGGACTTGAGCGGGGCCTTGGGGTGGTGCGGTCGCTAGAAGAGCGCTACCAGCGGGAGCGCACGGGCATGCAGGGCATCCAGCACTCGCTCGACGACATTCGGCGGGCCATCGAAGGAGGAATCGCGGGGCCGCCGCCCCCCGTCCCCGATGCGTCAGGTTGGGACGCTGACGCTGCATCTCGGCTCCAGGACGGCCTCCATGGCGCCGTCCGCGAGAGCGTCAACAAGCTCCGGTCCGAGATCGTTACGCTCCGCGAGGGCATCGGAGCCCTATACGAGGAGACGCAGCGCCAGCACGCTGACACTGTCGCCCGCTTCGGCGCCCAGGACCTCAAGATGGAACGCATCCTCCGCGCCATGGGCCTCGACCATGCGGACGGCCCCGAGGCCTTCACATCCCTCGTGTCCCGCGACGTCGCCTTCCGCGCCGTGCCCCTGGCTCTCCGGGCCCTGCTCAAGACCAATGCAGAGGCCCCGGCCATCCTCAAAAAGGGAGACAAGACCGCTCAACAGCTATCCAACTTTCTCGACGTCTTCGAGCGGCAGTCGCGGCTTGACCTCGCCAAAGAGTTCGAACTTGTCAAATCGTCCTACGGGGTTTACCGCGCGGGGTAGGGGGAGTGGAACGGGGCGGAAGGGCGATGTGGTGTGTGAACGATGCCGAGGGCGCATGAGGTGCGGTTCCCCCCTCAAGAGACATATTGGCCGCTGCGCCGCTCCCAGAACACCCTAAAGGACCGGGCCGGGGTGGCCCCCGGCAGAACCGCGATGTCCTCCAGAGGAGTCGGGGGCCGGGGCCTCAAGGTCGCCTCTTTGTTCACAGGTTCTGGTGCACTTGACCTTGGCCTGGAACAGGCGGGACATGAGATCATCCTGCAGTGTGAGTGCGACCCTGAGGCGCAGGCAAGTCGGGGAAGAAAGAAAGGAGACTCTAGTTTGGTTCTTTTTCCGAGTATTTAGGCGCGTTCGAGCCGTCTAGCCTTTTCACGCGACGAGGTGGCGGCCGGCACCGGTGTGTCGCCCTTTCACCGCTTCTTTGGAGCCTCCTTGAGGTCGAGCCTCCTTCCCGCTCATACATGCTGCGAATAACTACAGTCGTGAAGGCGCGCTGCAGCTCCTTACATCAGGGGCCAACCCCGACAGGCGAGACGAGAAAGGGGCCATGTCCCCACCCACCGACGGTTTGCCTCGTCCACCCGCCCTCACCTCTGCAGGCCGTGCTGCGAACCCACTTCCCCGGCGTCGCGCTCGCCCCCGATATCGCAGCGCTCCACTCACTCCCGCCCGAGACCCAGCTCGTCGCTGCCGGCTTCCCCTGCATCGACGTAAGCCGAAACGGCCTCCGCGCTGGCATTGCCGCCAAGTCGGCCAGCGATGGCCAGAAGATCCACCCCGGCGGAGGCACCGGCCTCTTTCGCCACGTTCTCAGGCTCCTCCGTCGGTCAGCTGACGACCACCGCGCCGTCCCCTGGGTCCTGTTGGAGAATGTGCCCGGGCTGCTCGACGCCCCCCGCAGCCGTGCCCTCGGGGCGGGAGAGGAGGGCCAGGACGTCGACTGGATACGTCCTAGCGGCATCCAGCTCGTAGTCAGCGAGCTTGAGGCCCTCGGTTACGGGACGTGGGCCCATCGGTTGGTCGCCACCACGAGCTTCGGGCTGCCCCAGCGGCGGCGGCGACTCCTTGTTGTCGCCTCCCTTCACGGCGACGCCCGCGATGTGTTGCTGTCGCAGGGACCGAGGGGGTGCCGGGGGGGCTGCCTGGCCGCCTCGCCTGCCCACCCCGATCTCTGGTGCTACACTTGCTTTCAGCGGGCACGGGAAGAGGGGAGGGCGGCAGCGCGCGCACTTCCCCTCCTTGGCACGTCAGTGGCCGGGGGTCAGAAGCGCCCGAGGAGCGGGGCTGCCGGGGACGAGGTCGGGGGGGGCGGGGCGCCGACGACGGCGGTTCCCGCGGTGGGGCCCGTGACAGCGCAACCTGAGGCCGCGCCTGGAATCGGGGCGTGGGAGGAGACGGCCCGGGCTGGCCTGCCCCCGCACTCAGTGGCTTTCGACCTCGGCGAGGCGCGATCTCCTCCGGCCGAGGACCTCGCCCCAACCCTGACTACTTCCAACCGTTCCATCGTCGTGGCACTTGGGCCGAACCCTGACGCTGCTGGGGCCGACGCGGGGGAGGCCGGCGAGGGCCGGGGCGACGGCGCAGCGCGCCGGCTCGGCATGCTACGGGTTGGCGACGCTGAGCGCCTCCAGGGTCTCCCCGACGGGTGGATGCGCCCCGCCCTGGGGACGCGGCGTGGGCTCACAGACGCCGAGAACGCCCGCGGAAGTCAGTGGCGCCTCATCGGCAATGCCGTGTCCGTCCCTGTCGCCCGGTGGGTGGGCGAGCGCCTGGCCCAGCCGGGCGCCCTGAAATGGCCGGGCCCCTCGGCTCACTGCGCCCCCCTACACCCGACCCTGCGGGCCGCGGTGACATTTTCTGACGCCGACGACGACGCTGCCCGAGCCATCGCTCCCGGCAGCGTGGCGACGGACAGGTGCCAGCCCTCCCCTCTCCGCGGGGCGCCGCGTGTCCTGGGCTGGCCCGCCGAGGGGCCCCGTGGCGACGCCCGAAAGCTCACAGCCCGCGACGGGCTGGTTCGCGTCTGGCCCGCCGCGGCCTGGTGGGAGCGCGGCATTGGGCGCCACGCCACCACGTGCGGGTCGGCGCCTGTGGCCCGGCCCTTCGTCGCCCTCTCCACCTTTCTCCTCGCATCGAGGGGCGCAATCGACGCCGTCGACGTGGCGGCCAAGCGTGGGCTTGGCCTTGCCCCGGATCGCCAGCGGCTCACGCTCTACCTCAACCGACTAGCCGCCGCGGCGGCGGCGACGCGTGGCGAGGGCGGTTGGGGCCAGAACAAGGGGGGCTCGCCCACTGCCTTGGACCGGCCGACGGGAGCGCGCGACCGCGTTGCCGCCTCGATCGACCTCATTGCCGAGGCTGCTGCCGCCGACGGGAACCCGCTGCCGGCCGCCCTGGTGCGGCAGGCGGGGGGCACGGCTCGGGTCGGCGGTACGCCCGTGCCCCCAAGAAGAGCAGGTCCGTCGCACGACGACGGCCGCGCTGGCGTCCCGCCGGGCCTCTCGGGCCGCGGATCCGACCCCCAGGGCGTCCTCCTGCCCCGTGGCGGCCGGGCCGCCAAGGAGATCTGGGTCGATCCCCCCTCTGGAGGATGCCGCACGTGCGAGGCGTGCCTTGGCGGCCCCACATCGCGTGGCCGGTGCCTCCTCCTCCGGTCAGCCCTCGCCGCCCGTGCCGGCCACGAGGGCGCCCGCCTGGCACGCCTCGGGTCCGCTCTTATTGGTGCCCGTGTCTCCGTCTACTGGCCCTTGGACGAGCGCAGCTACGAGGGGCACGTCCTTCGATGGTGCGCCCATCGGCACCAGCACCTCATCATCTACGAGGATGGCGACGTCGAAGACGTCAAGCTATGGGCATCGGGGCAGCAGGTCACACTTCGCACGCCCCCCGCGGCGTGGCGGCCGACGCTTGAGCTCCTCCACCGCGACCCGAGGGTGCGGCGGGTGCTCGGCCTGGCGCCGCTGGCCCCAGGGGAGTCGGCTGCCGAGGCCGTGGCGGCGCTGTCCCCATCGGGGATGCCGATGCCGCCTGGGGGGGCGGCCGAGGCCGCATCGCCACCCCCGACGACGCGGACACGATCGACGCCGGGTAGCTCGAGCGCGGGCGTGGGAGTGACGCCACCCGCAGCTCCGCAGCGGATCAAGATCCGCGTGCGCAGCAGGGGAGGAGACGAGGACGATGGCAACTACACGAGATCTCTTCTCCGCACCTCAGCGGCTTCGGCCAACGGCAACGAGGCGGTCCACGCCAACGGGAGCGGCAACTGCCACGCTTCTCCCCTCAGCAACGGCGACACAGCGGCGGCCCGCCGGTCGAGTCGCACCACAGCCTTTGGGGACGCGGGGCTCGCGATGGACAACCGGGAGAGTGAAGAATGAGGGTCGACGAACGATCATCCGTGCGAGCGACGTTTCACGACGCAATTCGAATCCACAACCGCACCTTCCTCCAGCTTCTGCGCACTCACCTTCCCCGCGACCGGGCATCCGCCGCCGACTGATCTCTCCGGTCCGCCCGACGGCGCTCGGCCGTCGAAAGCTCGTGTGCCCCCTTCTTCCAGGGCAGGCGGTGATCGGGCTCCACTCCCGCGGTGAAGAACGGGTGGGAAAGGCATTCGACGGCCGAGGCCCGCCGCGCCGGACAGAGGTCTAGCATGCGCACAAGGAGGTCAGCCGCCGACGGCTCAAGGGGCTCGGGCGGTCCGCGCCGCAGGTCCGGCGCCGCCGTCGCCGCCCGCGCCGCTCGCAGCTCGCTAAGATGCCGACCTAGCGCCGCCGCTACCCCACCTGCCGGCGCCGCGTGCCGCGTCTCCAAGAAGTGTGCATGCGGGAGCCGCTCCAGGCCTGGCCACGTCGCCTCGGTGGGGCACCCGAAGAGCCTTGTGATGCGGCCAAGCTGGTCAGCCTCCTCCGCTCCCTGGAAGAGAGGCCTCCCCGTCAGTAGCTCGGCCAAAATACATCCCGCTGACCAGACGTCGATCTCGGGCCCGTAGCGCTCGCTGCCCAGCAGAAGCTCGGGGGGGCGGTACCACAAGGTGATAACTCGGTTGGTCATCCGGCCGCCGTCCTCTCCCGCCGCGGGCCGCGCCAGACCCAGGTCAGCGATCTTGAGGACTCCACTAGCATCCACCAGTAGGTTGGACAGCTTTAGATCGCGGTGGAGCACCGGGGGGCGCCGGCTGTGCAGATAGGCAACTCCTCTCAACAGCTGGCAAAGGACGCCCTTCACGTGAGCCAGGGCGAGGGGTCGGCCCGCCTGCCCTGCGTCGGCCACCACACCGGCGAGGTCGGAATCGCAGTAGTCAAAGGCCATGTAGACACTACCTTTGCCGTGGTTGCTACGGGCGGGGCGGGACCGCGCGACCTCGCGGAGGCGGATGACGTTGCGGTGGGCCAGGCTGCGGAGGACGCGGATTTCACGAATGGCCGTGATAGGGAAGCCGCCCCGCTCGACCTCGGCTCTGACCTTCTTCAGGGCTACGAGATCGCCAGTGCGGCGGTCGCGGGCGAGGTACACGTGCCTGGGGGGATAGGTGGGGGGGAGGAAAGACAGGATGGGCGCGCGTCCCACCGACGTGACGGAACTGCCTCAGCGGCGGCAGCCGGTATGCGCCCCCGAACGCTCGCCCGAACGTGCCCTGCCCGATCTTTTCGAGCCGATCGTATGTTTCCTCCGCGCACGGCGCGGTGGTGCCATAGGGATCGGCGAAGGCCCAATCCGCGGTTTCTGCCTTGGCCACGGCGCGGCGACGTCGGACGCCGGCCGGCTTGGCCTCGCCACTTGGGGCGACGGGCACTGCGAAAGGCGACTCCGCGCTGGCCCAGTTGGGGCGCTTTGGGTGGAGGTGCGGGATCTCGGCGGTGACGGAGGGAAGACAGAAGCTGACAGAAAAGGCGACCTCGCAGGGCCTCGGCAAAGACCCTTGACAAACGCCGTTGACTACGACACCAGCGCCATCGCCCGCCTTCCCTGCTCGATCCGCCGCGCGTTATCCCCCCGGGCTCGTGCCCCCCGTCCCGCGTCGGGCGCGGCGGGCGCCCGCGTCTGCAACCGCGCCGTGCGCGCCGCAGCGAGGAACATCGTCGCCTCGTCTGGCGCGTCGTCGTCCCCATCGCCCCCCTCCACCCACGGCTCGTCCGCCCCGTCGTCCCCCCCGCCTTTCCACTCCCCACCCCCCCCACCACTGCCACGACGCCACTCGTTGAACCCCCGCAAGAGAGCCGCTCGCGCCGCCGTCGTCGCTGCCGCCCGCTCCTCGAGCCGCGCCCTGCCCGCCATCACTTCGGCATGGAGGCGACGGTACGCCGCCTTGTGCTCACGCAGCGCCTTGGAATCGGCGTGCTCCTCCGGGTCGAGGACGCGCGCCCGGTCGGCTCCACGGGCCAAACGCGTTCTCTCGGCCTCGGCGATCCTTGCCGTCAGCTCGTCAATGCTGCTCTTTTCGCGGTTGGCAGCCTCGATAGCCGCGCGGACATCGGCCTTGGCCCGCGCCGCCGCCTCCAGCGCCCCCTTGACATTGCGGCGGAGAGCCACGCCGGAGGGGTCCTCGAGCTTGAAACGGAAAAAGAGCTCCTCGCTGGATGATTCGGGAAGGCCCCCGGGGCTGCCGGCTGGGCCAAGGGTCCTCTCGAGGCCAGCCCGTCCTGTCATGTCGCCGCCCCACCCGCCGCAGGCCCTGGTCTCTCCACCGGGCGTCAGGGAAGGGTAGCTCGTCGCAGCGCCCCAAGCCCGCCCGCCGTCGCCCCTGTCGCCTCGGTCGGGCGAGCCCGAGCGGGACCCGACGGGGGGGGACGTGGGCGCCGGCCGCGATCCCAGCGGCGCCACCCCCACGTGGAATCCGCCCCCACCCCCCGCCACGTCCAGCTCGCCCACCCCTCCCAGACCACCCAGGACGTCCCCCGCCCCACCCGCCTCACCGTCCCTTTTGCCCCCAATCAGCACGGCCCCCTCAGACCCTGCCTCCGCTCGAGCCGTCTGTCGCGCTCCCTGCGCCACCGCCTCAAGCTCAGCGCGCATCGACCGGTAGTGCGCCCGAGCCGCTCGAAAGCCTTCACGGATTCTACCCAGCGTGTCCAACGGCAGCTGAGACTCGTCCAACTCTCCCTCGAGGTAGCCGCGCACGAGACGGGCCACGTCGAGCGCGTCCGCCTCAGCTAAATCGCCGTAAGCGGCTGGAGCGCCACCCCGTCCAGCCAGGGCATCCCGCATGGCCAGCTCCTGACGCAGGTCCCGGATGATGCGCTCTTGTTTGCGGAGCAAAAAGGCCGGATCGGACGACTCGTTGATCACGGCGTCGCACTCCAGCAAACGCACCCGAGCGGCGAAGCGGAGGGTCGAGAGGGTCTCCTCGACGTTGTCGGGGCCGGGCCAGACGTTGGCAATCATGGCCGCGCGGTTGTTGCCGCCGAGGGCGTCGCGGAGGACAGACGTGAGTTTCGACTGCCGAAACGGCACGTGCGCTTGCTTTCTGACCAATGCTTGCACGACCTGCTCCAAAAAGGTGAGGCTGCGGTTGATGTAGGTAGCCTCGCGAAGCGTCTGCCCATCAACGCCCGTCTTTTTGGCGCGCTCAGACCCAGCAAGGTCGACGAGGTTCACCTTGGAGTGGACGGCGCGCTCGGGCCCCCCGCCCATCCCTGACGACGTCGACGCAAGGTGCACCGTGAACACGCAGTGGGACCGCGACGACCGCGCGTTGAGCACGTGGCTAGCAGTGGCGCGGCGCGCCTCTCCTCGGAAGAAGGCCGCCAGGGCCTCCTCCTCGGACCCCACGATGAGCTGCGTCAGGCCCTTCACCGACGACACTCCGCCCTCGTTCACCACAGTGAGGTTGGCGTTGCTCTGCATGGGGGTGGTCGACAGTAGATCATACATCTCCTCATTGTAGATTTCGAGGTAGGACACGCGCACGGTGACCTGACGCTCGACGCGGCTCTCGACCTCGCGAAATACATGGGCGAGAGCACGGGGCACTACACCACGGTGGGCGTAGGCCGCAGTGCTGCCGGCGCCGCTCATAGTGTAGGTCTTGCCGGCGCCGGTCTGGCCGTAGCTGAAGACGGTGCCGTTGTACCCAGCGACGACGGCCTCGATGATGTCGTGGCACGCGCGGTCGTAGACGGCGTCCTGACCGGCCCCGTCGAGGACGCCGTCGAAGCGGAAGGCGTGCGAGGCCTCGGAACCACCCGCCCCAACGCCACTGTGACTCGCGACGTTCAGGGTGCAGCTCTTGCCGTCTGCGGTGGGGAAGGCGGAGAGGGACGGGGGGTAGACGCGCGCCGGCGCCGACGACGCGCAGCTGGTTCTCCATTCCTCGCAGTCGACGGAGCGCGGGCAGTGGTTCAGCCTTACACTCTTCTCGTTTTGCCCCGAAGGACCAAGCATTCGCACCATCCCGCGCGTCGCGCCCTCTCTCCTTTCCCCTAGCTCGCCAGCGCCATAGCGTAGGCCGGGCATCATCGACGCGACGGGCCGGCCACGCACGAAGACCTTGACATGCTGCTTGAGGCCCATCAGGGGCCACGCTCGACGGCCTCGAAGCCGATCGGGTCTCGGGGAGGGGGGGGGGGGCAATACGATGAGCGTCCCCGTTTCTCGACATACACCCCCAACCATCCAAGTCGTCATCGTCGTCGTCGTCGTCATCATCCTCGTTGTCGAGGCGCATCATTCGCCCTCATCATGCCCACCCCGCCGCCCCCCACCGCACGGCCAGCCCGAACCCCGCGTACAGAAGGTGCAGCGCCGTGAGCCACGGAGGAAAAGAACGTGGGGGCAGCGCTCCATGCCCTCCCCCACCCCCCGGGTCGTTCCCCTTCCCCACCGCCGCCCCAGTCACGCCGTCTGCCATCCGCCATAGCGTGACGACGGCGAGAGGCCATCCCGCGGCGGCCATCGCGAGGCTCGGAGCGCCCGCCACGCCCAGACCACCGCCGAGGCCGAGGGCGCCCGCCACAAGGGGCGCTCCCGCGACGGCCGCGGCGCAAGCCCCGACAGTCGAGAGTAGACGCTCGCTCTGCGCCGCCCCGCGAGCCGCTTCAAGCGATCCCGACAGTCTGACCGAGCGGCGGCGCTCAGCCAGCAGCCGCTCCGACAACGCCTCGGCCAGCCTCCGGCGCGACTCCGCCTCCTCAGCCGCCTCCAGCAGCGCAGCGCGGGCGTTGATCGCCTCCACATTCGCCGCCTCGAGCTCGCCCCTGATCCGGTGGGGGGGATGAGGGCGCACAGTGGCGGTCAGGCCGACGAGAGACAGAGCCTGCGGGTCGTCAAGGGGCGGGCCGAGAGCGTCGTGTCGCGCGGAGGGCTTGTGGGGCCATCGGGCTCGCGCGGGTGAGAGACGCGCCTCAACTTGGCGTCCATCCGGAAGCCCTTGTTCTCGCCGACATCATGAGACCGTGAAGTGAACTGCACGTGAAAACCTGCCCCTTGCGTTGGTATGACCGCGGGACCTCAGCGCGACCGCCCGCACCCCCTCCCGCGGGCGCTGTGGGGGCGAGGATGGTCTTTTCGAGAGCCCAAGCCACGAATTGTGGCATCTGGATGCAATGAGCGGGCGGAGAGGGCGAGGAAAAACGATCCGCTCGATGTGATCACCGGAAAATCTCGAGGACACCCAAACCCTAGGCTCGACAGCGGGCGCGCGCCAAAGGGCGCGGCGGTGAGACGGCACTTCAGCTGCGAGGAAAGTCTCCGCGGGGGGAGCGACGGAAACGCGATTTCAAGACAGGACGGCCTTCAACCTTCAAAATATCAGGCGGCAGGGAGCCGGATTGGCGCTGAGAGGAGCCCCGATCCGTCTTCAGCCACCGTCACCAGCGCCGCCCCGCCCCGGTTCGCCGCACCAGGGTTGACGACGATCCCCCCCCCCGGACATGGCGTGGCCGACGCCGGCAGCGCTGACCCCGCAACGATGAGGCGCGGAGCCGCCCGCCCCGCCCCCCGGGGCATGTCGAGGTGCTGGGCCAGCGACGGCTCCGTCGCCACCGTCGCCCCCCTGCCCGCCCCCTC
>Ga0181573_10000407_pt1 | contig 45593 bp, 27 predicted proteins | sample 101ome_25_FD_148643 | JGI IMG/M metagenome (GOLD analysis project Ga0181573, IMG submission 148643) | Coastal salt marsh microbial communities from the Groves Creek Marsh, Skidaway Island, Georgia - 101409BT metaG (spades assembly) | ecosystem: Environmental > Aquatic > Marine > Intertidal zone...
CAAACCCTCATGAGCCAAACCCTCATGAGGGTTTGGAAAAACTCGTTCAGTTTCAGTTTCTTCAGTTTCTTTTTGTATTTGACCTCACGGCGGTTCGACGAGGCGCGAGACACTCCGTAGAGCTCGTACCAACAGCCACTGGCACGCCGCTTCACCCAACATCAAGAAACTCCAACGTCAGAAAATGCCCGTTGTGCAAAAAGGAGCCTTGCCTCCCAAGCTCCTGACGCCGTACATGGCAAACTTCTACCGGTTGCTCGTCGCCGCGGGCGTCGTCGGCATTCTCGTCGGCTCGTGCGGACTCGCCGTCCTGCTGGATGCCGAGAGCAAGCAGTACTGGTACGCGTGTCGACTCTGCACGCCGTGCGCTAGCAAAATCTCGCTCACTCTCTCGGACGCTCTCTCACTCGCGCTGCGCGCTTCGCTCGTTCTCCAGGTTCTCGCACACCCGGTTTGCCTCGCTCTGGATGACCATCACGGAGAAGAACCCGATGGCCACCAACATCTGCCTGAATGGAGGCATCATGGCCCTCATCCTGAGCTTTCTGAGGCTCCAAGCCCACAAGGCCGGCCAGACACTCAAAGCCAGCAAAAAGACGAAATGAAGACATGAAGATACTACGTATTACGTTAGTCAGCACAGTGATAGCACTCGGCAGAACAAAATCTAGACGTCGACGGTCGACAGCTCGTGCTGGGCCTGCTTGAGCATGTCGAGCTTGGCGGTGAGCATGCTGCGCCTCTTGGCAACAGAGTCATCCTCGCCGAGCATCCGCTTGAGCTGGGCCTCCTGCTGTCCGGCGACGGTGGCCTGGAGCTGGTCCAGCAGGTGCTCCTTGGCCGGGATGACCATGCAGTGGACGATGGCCTTGGGGACGGTCTGAATCATCTGCGTGCAGATTTCCCTGACGTAGCCCGAGACCTGGTTGATGATGCGCTTGTAGTGCCTCTCCTCCGGGCTTCCCTCGGGCTCCTCGGTGACGGGGCGCCCATCCAACGTGTACATGACCTTTCCGTCGGGCATACGGCCCATCTGGATGGTCCTAAAGTACTCGGCAGTGATGTAGTTGCGCTCCATCTCGACCATCATGTTGACCATCTTCTTCGTCTCCTCGCGGTAGCCGTCGAGCGCTCCGTACGCCGAGGTGATGACCTGTCGCTTGAGCTCCGGGTACCTCCTCAGGGCGCTCAGCTCCTCCGAGTTGGCAATGTTATCGACCATGCGTCTGAGCAGGACAAATACCTCCTCGACAGACTTCTCGGTGGGCTCCTTGAGGAAGCCGAGGGCCTCCTCGAGCAGCCGGCGATATCCGGCCTCGGGAGCCACCAGATGCGGCTGGATGCCATCGGCCTCCTCGATCACCCGCTTGACGTGGTTGACCTCGAGCATCTTCTTGAAGGGCTGCTTCTCGACGGCGTCCGGCAGGCGCTTCTCGAACACGGTCAGAACGAGCTCGCCGCCGCCCTTGCCGCCCTCGATCAGCTTTCCGAACTGCGTCTCAAACTTCCTCGCGATGGTCAGCACGGCGTGCACCATCTCTCCACGGCCGTTGGCTGTTGGCCCGCCGAGCGCGTTGACCTCCTTGTTGAGGTCCATGATGGACTTGTTGAGGAAGCCCGAGATGTTGGGCAACTGCCGGCGCACGGACGCGATGAGCTTCTCGGAGAGATCCGTAGACAGGTACCCCGTGCCGACGTTCTTCATGTTCCTGTACTCGTCCTTCTCCTGGAAGAACTCAATCTCCTTGGCCCTGGCCTGGTCCATACCCACCTTGCCGTCAATGTCGCGCTGTCCCCTGTTCACCACGCCGATCCACCCGTTCCTGAGCTGGTACGACGTCCCGTTGAGCACGTCCGCACAGTTGGTACCGGGATCCATGATGTCAATCTTGGTCAGCACGCCCACGGTCCGCTCGCCTGTCGGGTCCACCTCGCGGGCGAGTCGGAGGGCGTCCGACGTCGCCAGATCGGCGTTCGCCGGCGTCACGGCGAGAATGATCACGTTCTCGTGCTTCACGTAGTCCCTGGCCATGTTCTCCAGCTCGGCCACGATGCTCTTGGGCTGTCCGTCGATGGCGACCTTGGTGATACCCGGCATGTCGACCATCGAGAGGGCCGGGAGGTGCGGCGAGACGATCCGGAGCGTCATGGGCACCGGAGAGACGATCGTTCCCCGCTTCTGCGTGTGTCTCTTGGTCTCCTCCTCGATCTCCTTCCTGATTGCCTCAAAGTCGTAGAACTTCTGGCCCGGCAGGTGGCCAAACTCCCCGTACTCTTGGGCGTCCTTGTCCGTCGCGGTCTCGAGCTGCAGCTCCAATGGACGTCTGGTGACGATCCCGGTACCGCGAGGGAGGAAGTCCCGCCCGACGACGGCCTCCAGGACGGACGACTTGCCGCTCGACTGCCCTCCGACGACGACGATCTTCGGCAGCTGACGTGCCAGCGAAGGCAGGGCACCTCCCTTCTCATTGCCCACCTGCGTATCACCGGCCAACGCCGCGATCTGCGAGACGCGATTCACGGCCTTGAGCACCGAGTCCATGGCTGGCAATCTGAATCTGCTGTGTTTCAAATTCTCGCGCCCGCTCTGCGTCAATGACACCCGGCGTGCGCTTTCCTCGATAGATTATAACAGTATAGAGCGTAGGGAGTCACGCGAACGCCCGGAAGACTGCGACTCTACCGAACGCGCTGTGCGAATTTTGTTCGTAGAACACCCGTGGGTTTCTTCTCTCCCTTCTCGGCCGTGCGTATTGGCGAGCCAGCGAGAGCGTGCGTATCGTAGTGGACGACGGCGACGCAAATATTGATTCGATATTGCTTCGCCGGGCTATTGGTTGGGTTCCCGGGTCGTTCGTTCGGTCGAGATCCTGCTTGGGACCCGATGGTTGGTTCCTCGCTCATGCTCCCTCTCTCTGCCTCGTTTCGTTTTCTCTCTACCATCGCGCTTAGCACACGCATTTGCCTCCACGATGCATACAGTCAACACAATAGCCTCATCGACGCGTCATCGTCGTGATATCCGCATGCAATCGCTCACCTACCGGCGAGCGGTTCTCTCGACGCTCACCGTCCTGGCCCTTCCCTCCGTCCCGTCCCTGGCCCTGTCCCCGTCGCAGCAGAAGGCCTACGACGCGTTCGTCGTGCAGCCACCGCAGCCCGTCACCAGCGAACAGATCCAGAGGCAGCGAGAGGAGCTTATCCGCAAGTCGTTCGAGGCGGAGGAGAGCCGGATACAGGTCGCCATCAAGCTGTACACGACCGCCGTGCAGGACCAGAAGGAGGGGAGATATCAAGAGGCGCTGTCCAAGTACGAGTCGATCATCGCCCAGTACGGCGACTTTGCACTGGCCGAGCGGTCGCGAGTCAGCCGGGCAATCATGGAATACCAAGTGGGCAAGGTCAACGATGCGATCCTGCACCTGAAGGACGAAGAGGTCGCACTGCGAGGCGACGCGGAGGTGCACTGCGCCCTGGCCGTCGTCCTCTACTCGGAGAAGCCGTACGAGATCAGTCTCGCGGAAGAACAGTTCGAGGTGGCGATGGAGTTCGACAAGCGGTTCGGGGACGTGGCGTACGTGCGGGACGGCAAGCCGGCGTGGCCGCCAAGGATGGTCGCCGCGCTCGAGAAGTTCAAGAACTTTGGATGACGACGTGGTGCAGAACTCAAACGAAACGACAATCAAAGATGGATGAACGAGAATGAAATGAAACGACCCGACTAAATCGCCCTCTAGTGGGCACCGGGCCGGCTCTTCAGGAACTTCACCATGCTCTCGCCCGATGTCTCCTTCATGTCCGCGAGCTGCTTCTCAACAAGCACCTTGAGCGTCACACCATCCTCCAAGGCGACGGCGTATCGGAGGCACTTGTCGCCCTCCAGATCCATACCGAGCATGCGCGTCAGTCCGCCGTTGACGTCCGCCGCAAAGGCGATATCCTTCGAGCCCTTGGCAGCCTCGGCGCCCCACGCGGCCACCGCGGCGGGCTCGCCGCGCGACACGCAGATGATCTGGTCGACCCCCTGCTTCCGCAGCGCATCCAGCTGCTTCAAGTAGGACGGCACGTGCTTGGACGTGCAGACCGAGCCGCGATCGGGCACGCCGAACAGGGCAGTCAGCTTCGGCTGACCGAGCTTTCCGGCCAGCAGCTCGGCCAAGGTCGTCTCATTCCCGTCGATCGTCAGCTTGATCTTGCCGCACGCGCCGATGGTGAGGTCACGCCGTCTGTTCAAGCCGATATTGCACGCCGTCTGGCTGAGATCCGAATCGGAGTGTCCCTCCGGGACGTCGTAAAACTTGCTTTGGTCACCGGAGGGATTCGGGAGGGCCGCGAAAGCCCGACGCAGGGTCAGCGACCCGGCCATCCGCCGGCTTTGGATGGCAATCAAGCTCATGTTTATTAAAGCCTCGTCAGCGGGCCGATCGGGCGATAATTGATTGGTAGTAGGGTTCTCCCTGGGGGGTGAATAGTACTTCGTCATCGGCCTCGCTCACTCGGCCAGCACCGCCCCCAGCAGCTCGTCGTGCAGCTCTCGGGCGTGCTTAAAGGGCAGCATGCCGTCCTTGACGATCTTCGAGGCCTGCTCGACGATCAGACGCTGCGAGTCGAGCATGTATGACCGGACCGCCTGCGAGATGCACTCGAGCATGAGCGCCTCCTCCGCCGACGGCAAGGCCTGCTCCGCCTGGGCGCTGACCTCCTCGAACAGTGCGAGCTCGTCCGCGAGTGCCTCGTCAGAGATGAGCTCCGAGCGATCCATGGACTGGCCTTCGTCCTCGTCGTCGCCGCCGTCGTCCAACTCGCCGGCGTCAGCCTCCTCGACGCCGCGCTTCCCGATCGAGAACGACACGAGGCTCTTTCCCCGGCGCTTCGGCCTCCTGCGCTCCGAGCCGCCCCTTGTCGCCCCTTCCTTCTCTCCTTTCGATCCATCCTCGTCCTCGAACACCTGAGAGCTGATCTTGCGCGCGGCCTTGCCAGAAGCGTCGACAACCAGGTCGACCTGGGCCCCGAGCCTGCCCGACCCCTTGCCACCCGCCCCACGGACATCCGACTCGCCAAGAATTGTCTTTCCAACCATTTCGAGCCACTCTGCCTTCGTCCCGGCCGACCCGGCACGCAGCGTCAGGGTGGCGGCCTGCTTGGTCTTCCCGCCGAAAGAGAACGGCAGGTCCAGCCCCGCGGCCTGCCCCGGCGCCTGCTTGAACACCAGCTTGAACGCCAGCTCGTCAAACTCTCCGTCCTCAAACACCTCCGGGAACACGTGGCAGCCGACCAGACTGGCCGTGCCGCGCGCCGGGTTCTCCTCCGGGTGCGCGAAATAGTACAGCTTTTGCTTCTCGGGAGACAGCACGACCCAGCGCCGCTGCCACTTGCCTGGCGAACGAGCGAAGAAGAAGAAGCGCGTAGCGCCAGTGAGAGAGTCAGAGAGTGAGAGAGTGAGAGAGTCGGGGCGCGCGAGCACGTTGGTCGAGTTCAATACCCACCGAAGCGGTTCTTCTTCTCCAACCAACCCATGTAGAACGCGCCGACGGGCGTGGGCAGCATGGCCTTGGATCCGACGGCCGCCACCGCCGAGGCAGGCAGGGCGTGCGAAGCGAGCTCGCGCTTCCGCAGATCCGAGACCGACATCCGCTTCATGGCCACGTCGATCATGTTCCTGTAGTGCTCCACGAGCCTCTCCGCCTGCACGTTCGCCTCGTGCTCCAGCAGCCGGTCGATCGACGCTTTGAGGCTCCGGAAGCGCTCGGGGGCGGGAAACTCGTGCTCGGCGTGCAGATTCGCGCTCAGCTGCTGCCAGGTCGACCTGCGCCACGCCTCAATCGACTCGAGTGCCTGCTCTTCCATCAGCTGCTTGAGCGACTCGTTGCCAGGCGCCTGCAGGATCTTGGCTTCCTCCAGCGAAATCACAAACGCCGACACGGTCACCTGATGCACGTCCTTCAGAATCGACTGCAAGGGCGCGTAGTACGCCGTGATGCCCTCCCTGATCATCCCTCGAATACCTGGCGAACCAACGAACAGTGGGTACGTGAGTCGGCGAGCGTCAAATGCGCGTGCGCACCTGCGTGCGTGCCTGCAGAGGGACCTCGGACGGAGAGCACGCCGGTCGAGTTGGCAAGCGAACAAGTAAGTACGAACCGTCCTCTGGCGCGTACAGCCAGGTCTTGAAACCGTAGCAGCGCTTGAACACGCGGTGGCAGTTCTCGACACTCAGCTGCGCCTCGAGGTCGACGTCCAGAAGCAGCTTTGCCACCCGCTCGTGGTGCAGAGCGTCGCTAATATCGGACTTGAAGGACTTGTTCACCGCGTCGCTGAACAGGTCGACGAGCTCGTCCGCTGCGGCAACGGCCAACGAGGTGTGGGCCTGTCTGGCAGCCTGGGCTCCCGGGACGGTTTCGCCCTTTGGCTTCCGGTGAACGAGAACGCCAGGCAGCTTCATGGTTTCGATTTCGGTATTCAATGAGCACTAGACAGATAGAGTTCGTAACGAGTCTATTGTAGAGGATCGGCGAAGGGTGGCCGTTTGTATAACGCGTCGCGAAAGTCGAGGTGTTCGTTCGCACGAGGCCGACCTGGGACCTGCGGACCGGGAGCCGGAACGACAAACCCAACCAACGACAACCCCAGCCGAATGCTGCGGCATTCCCTCTCCTTCCCGGCGCGACGCATCGTCGACGCCGCCCGACGCCGTGGCCTCTCTCTCTCTCTCTCCCTCATACGACCCACGAGCCTCGCCGGCCGGGCCTCCCCGCCCCCTGCCACCACCACCTTTTCTGCTTCTTCTTCTTCCGAAGAGTACGACGACGAAACAACGACAAATCCCAGCAAACAAGAGGAGCAGATCCACGAGCTCCACATGCTCCAAGCCATCGAACAGGCCAAGCTCGCGTACGCCCATGGCGAGGTCCCGGTGGGCGCCGTTCTGGTGAGCCCCAACGGCGACGTCGTCTCCCGGGCGTACAACAGGACCGAGGCGGACGGGGACCCCACGTCGCACGCCGAGCTGAACGTGATCCGCCAGGCCACCGGAGGACTGCCGGGAGGGTGGAGACTGTTGGACTGCACGCTCTACGTGACCCTCGAGCCGTGTCCGATGTGCGCCGGTGCCATCCTCCAGTCCCGGGTCGGCACGGTCGTGTACGGGGCGCGGAATACCCTCCTCGGCGCTGACGGCAGCTGGATACGGATGTTTGACCGGGAACGGCCGCACCCGTTTCACCCTGACGTCAGGGTCGTGCGGGGGGTGCGTGAGGAGGCCTGCGGCAATCTCATGAAGGACTTTTTCAGGAGGAGACGAGCGCGTGGTGCGTAGAGAGAGAGGTAAAAAAGAGTTCAGCGCTCGCACGAACGAAACTTGACGATTCTCGTTCGCCTGTTCACCTGGTACCGGGCAAGCGCGTTGGCGCGGGAACGAGAGAGGGCGAGCGTTTCGATTCATTTTTTGGGGGAGTTGGCTCTCGAAAATTTGACTTTGCGCAACTGATACAGTCGGATACAGTGTGAGCGCGTCGTTACAGGGTCTATCGTGTATTGGAGATGGCGTTCGGAGGATTCGGCAGTACGGGTACGTGCCGTTCTCGCGTGATTTCGCTTGCCGAAAAATTGCAGAATTGTCGTGCTCGCGTTCTGTCCTTTCGCTCGCTCTGCCTCGCTCGCTCGCTCACGCACGCTATCCCCGCGCTGTAATTTCAGGTTTTGGCAACAGCCAGCCGGGTCCGTTCGGAGGCGGTGCGTTCGGCCAACAGCAGAGCCAGCCGACGCCTTCCCCTTCGCCGTTCGGGCAGCCACAGCAGCCCTCGGCCTTCGGGCAGCAGAACCAGCCCGGCGCGACGCCCTTCGGGGGCGGTCAGCCCTCTGGGTTCGGCGCGCCGGCCGCGGGCGGCGCGTTCGGGTCGGGCGCGCAGACGGGAGGCTTCGGTCAGCCGAGCACGAGCACGCCATTTGGGGGCGGGACGTCTGCATTTGGAGCCAAACCACCGACGGCGTCGTTCGGTGGTTTCGGGGCGAGCGCGCCCGCCACAACCAGCTCATTCGGCTCGACGCCGGCGGCTGGCGGGTTTGGCGCGCCGGCGTCGACCGGGTTTGGACAGCAGCCGCAGACGAGCACGCCGTTTGGCGGGGCGAGTACGGGTGCATTCGGTTCGACCACCTCGACGACGCCATTTGGAGGCGGCTCTAGCGGTTTTGGAGGCGGGGCGAGTGCGTTCGGACAACCGCAGACCCAGTCTGCGTTTGGCTCCACGCCAGCGTCGTCCGCCTTTGGGGGCGGCGCGTCCGGGGGCGCCTTCGGGCAGCCTGCGGGCGTCGGCGGGATGCAGGGCGGCAGGGGGACCGGAGGGACCGCGTGGCGGAAGACACAGGAGATTGATCAGAGCAGCACCGGGACGAGGACTACCGTGTACTTCAACTCGATCACGTGCATGCCCGAGTACGTGACGAAGAGCGTAGAAGAGTTGCGATGGGAAGACTACGAGGCCGGGAACAAGGGAGGCCAGCAGGCAGGCGGCGGAGGTATCGGCGGGCAGACGGGCGGCATGTTTGGCAGCCAGCCAGCGTCGACCGCGCCGTTTGGCGGGACCCAATCGCCGTCCACGGGCGCGTTTGGTGCGCCGGCGCCGACAACGTCTGCGTTTGGCGCGCCGAGTACGTCGACGTTTGGCGGGGGCAGCGCGTTTGGCGCGTCCTCGACGCCCGCCTTCGGGACGAGCTCGGCACCGGCGTTCGGAGCGGCGCCGGCTGCGGCGCCTGCATTCGGCGGAGGCAGTGCGTTCGGCGCGACGTCCGCGCCAGCATTCGGCGCTCCCTCGTCGGCTCCCGCCTTTGGGGCGAGCTCCGCCCCGGCGTTTGGGGCCCCGAGCTCGGCCCCGGCGTTTGGTGCGCCGGCGTCGTCGGCCCCCGCGCCGGCGTTCGGAGGAGGCAGCGCGTTTGGCGCGCCCAGCTCGACGCCGGCGTTTGGTGCCGCGAGCTCGACGCCGGCGTTTGGTGCTGCGAGCTCGACCCCGGCGTTCGGATCGTCCACGCCGGCGTTTGGGGCCGCGAGCTCGACCCCGGCGTTCGGATCGTCCACGCCTGCGTTTGGGGCGGGCGGCAGTGCGTTCGGAGCTTCGTCTACTCCGGCGTTCGGCGCGAGCTCGACGCCCGCGTTCGGAGCAACCGGAGCCGCAGCACCGGCGTCGACGCCCGCATTTTCGTTTGGAGGGGCGGCGACGACGCCGAAACCGGCGTCGTTCCAGTTCAACTCTCCCGCACCCGCGACGACCGCCTTTGGCGCCACGCCAGGACTGGGAGGTTTGTCCACGCCCGCATTCGGCGCGGCCAGCTCGACGCCGGCCTTTGGAGGAGGGAGCCTCTTCGGGTCGACGCCTGGCCCGTCGGCCACGCAGCCAGCTGCCCCGGGCTTTGGGGCCGGGGGTCTGGGCACGTCCAGCTTGCTCGGCTCAACGCAGCCAGGTGCAGCGATCGCGGAGCCTGCCGGTGCTGGCCTGGGGGCCTCAAGTCCGTACGGCAACATGCCGGCGGCGCCCAAGGTGACCCCGCTTCCAGAGTACAAGGTGGGCTTGACCCAGCGGATCCTCGCACCGCCGTCTGCCGGACCGCCCAAACCGATCGCGCTCATCACGCCGAGGTCCCTGACCCCGCATGGTGGCGGCAAGATCCGGCCCAGGGTTTCTGCCTCGGCCACGAGGATGAGCAAGAGTCCCGCGGATTTCTTCGCCTCGTCCACGCTGCACGGCACCCCCGGCTCCAAGGCAACATCCGGTGGCGATGCCGGGCTCTTCGTGCCCCGGGAAGACCCGCGCAGGCTCTTGATCAGGGACGAGCTCCCGCTCCCGTCGAGCGCGAAGAAGTCGACGTCTCTCTCGGGGAGGACACCCAATGCCGCGGCGGCTCCCGGCGCACAGTTCGGACGAGGCATCGGAAACGGGACGCCGGGATCAGCCGGAGCCAATGGCGGTCTGTACGCCGACGGCGTCGGGCTGCACTCGAACGGACTCGCGTCTTTGCCATCCCCGCTGACGCTCAAGTCGCTGTCCCCGCAAAACACGCCCAAAGACAACATAGCTGTGCTTCCGATCCTCACCCGGGAGGGATACAGCCTTGAACCATCGATGAAGCAGCTGGCCGCCATGGCGATGGACGACCCGCAGTCGCTTAAGCAGGTGGCCAACTTCACGGTCAGAAAGCAGGGCGTCGGCTCGGTGACATGGCTGGAGACCGTCGACGTTCGGAACCTGGATCTCGACGCGATCGTCGCCCTTGCCCAGGGCAGCATCGACGTGTACCCAGACGAGACGACCAAGCCACCTGTGGGTAACGGTCTCAATCGCCCGGCGGTGATCACGATGCTCAACATCTTCAAGCTGGACAAGGCGACCGGCCTGCCGACCAAGGACCCGGAGCTCGTCGAGAAGTACTCGAAGAAGTTGAAGGCCGTTTGCGCCAGTCAGAGCGCAAGGTTCATCTCGTACGACGGAGAGAAGGGCGTGTGGAAGTTTGAGACCGAGCATTTCAGTCGATACGGCCTGGTGGGAACGTCGGACGATGAGGACGACGTGGACGGGGACGGGGACGGGGCCCCCGGAAAGGCCGCCGCCGGGGCCACGGTCGCGGCGACGGACACATTCACCGCCATCAACGATCACGACTCGGCCAATTCGGACTTTTCGGACCTCAGCGATGACAGCGACGGCTTCCAGCTCGGAATCAAGCGACGGTACGAGCGGCAGGCCACGGGGGTCGCCGAGGCCACCGTCACCGTGGACGACGAGATCACGGCGCAGCGGCCCCCCGTCGACGTTCTCGGGTCTCTCAGGTGCGTGCTGCGGAATCCGCGGTCGGGGATGAACGTGTAACGCCACGAGATGCGATTGGTTCGTCGATCGAGCCAGCGTTTGGACGCGGCCCATCGATGCATGAACCAACCGACGAGGCAACTGACTGAAGACTTTCCCTCCATCCACGACTTGCAGAGCGGGAATCTCAACGGGAACGGGACTGGCGCATGCGCATGCGCATACGCCGACGGGATTCGCAGGGTTCAGGTCGCCCGGCCTGAGCCCGATCGGGCTGCACCGGCAGCTGGACACCGACATGGCGCCGACGGACGACGGCCTGGGCGATCTCGACGATGAATTTGTTCCCATCTCGAGCTGGAAGCCCGTAGATGGCATTCCGCGTGGTCTGCACGCCCCGGGAACGTTGCTGACGAACGACCGGGCGATGAACGACACCCGCGACAGCCCGATGGGGCTTGCGCACCGATTGGCGGTCGACTCGCGCAACCTGGCTGACTACGGTGCCCTCATGCACGACGCCTTCGCCCCGGGATGGTATCGAGGATGCCTCGTTGTGCCGTCCACCGCCCCCGTTGGGAGCGTGACGGTCCAGGCAGCGAGCTCTGCGGCCGGATCCTCCGACTCGGAGAGGCAGCTGCTCCTCGACCAGCTGATGATCCACAAGGACAACAGCTTTCCCGTGGACGGCACGCCAGCGGAACGCGCGCCGAGAATGCAACTGAAGTGCGGCAGGTCGCCCGAGCTCCTCCGGAAGCTCACCATGGAGTACATCGACTCGTTAGACAGCTACATAGAGCGGCAGGGCGACGAGGAGAGTGACGAAGCCAAGCTCTCGCAAGCGGAAATCTGGGAGCTCGTCAACGTGCTCTTTTCGCTCGTACCAGCCGAGGAGGATCCAATCGCTGACGACGCGAGTGACGCGTCGGACGATGGCAACCTGATGTCCCTGGCGGGCATGCAGCGTCGTGCCAAGTTCAGCTCGTGGCTCAAGAGCGGCGCCCGGGACGGCGTTCGACGCCAGTTGGATGCCATCCGCGGCCTTCCCGGCAAGGATAACGAGGAGGTGTTGATGCGGCTCTCTGGGTACGACCTGGCGGGGGCCGTCAAGGCCGCCGCCTCGGCCGGCAACGTCAGGCTGTCGACGCTTCTAGCCACCGCCGGGTCTTCGGCCGACGCCGTCCAGAGCATAGTCGATCAGCTCAGCGTGTGGAAGGAGGAGGGATACACGGACCACATCGACGGGCAGCTGATGCAGGTCTACGAGGTGCTCGCCGGCAACGTCGACCCGGCCATGTACGTCGTCGCCGAGGACTGGAAGCGCTCCCTTGGGATGCACGTGTGGTACGCCAAGCGCAAAACGAGTCCCATCTCTGAGTCGGTCGAGAGCTACCTGGCCGCAGTTCAAACCGGCAACGCTCCCTATCCGGGCCCCTGGCATCCTGTCAAGGCGACGGACGACGCCAGGCGCCCCACAGACACCGCATTCGAGCTTATTCGGATGTTCTGCTTCTCCGAAGAGTGGGAATCAGAGGCGGAGAAGGCTGCCGCATCCCTGGAGGCCCTCCCGGACCTCTTGTGTCCGCTCGGCACGACGCCCGACGTGCATCGAGCCGACTTTTACTGGCACCTGCTGTGCGTCCTCCAGGCCATCTCGGTCGTGCCAGATGTTGGATTCTGTGACTCGAACATCCTCGGCTGCAAGCAGGATGTCTCGGATGCAGTCTCGAGGGTCGTCACCTCGTTCATCGCCCAGCTCGAGTCTGTCGGCGGCATGTTCCAGTGGGCCATCTACGTCGCCCTCCACATCGGGGACGACGACTACAGGGACATCGTGGTGAACGATCTCCTCTCTCGCTACGTCGAGGAATGGCATGCCGATGCCGGCCTCGTCGATTTCCTCGTTCAGGAGCTCGGCGTCCCCGTGGCTATGCTGGAGGCCGCCAAGTCGACTTGGGCCGACCACTTCAACGACGACGAGATGCTCCTGGACGCTCTGATCGAATCCGGCGACTGGAACAAGGCACACGATGTCCTCCGTCACCGGATCGCGCCGACGTGGTTCCTCGCCCAGAGCCCGGCGGGCAATCAAGGCGCCATGCACGGGTCGCTGCTGGGCGCGCTCGAGGAGTTCGAGTCGCGCGCCGACATGATCGACGCTGGAAGCTGGAGGATCGGTGGCGAGCTGTACCTGTCGTACTTCCGCATACGTGAGAAGCATGATCACGTCGAGCTGGACGACCAGGACCGCCTGAGCATCGATGAGCTGGCGCACGCGTTGGACGACGCCGTCCGCGCATGCGTCGATCATCGCGGAGAGGGAGACGATCGCGTTGGCCTGGAGAAGGCTGCGTATGCCTATCTCGCTCGAGAACTGGCCCGCATGGGCGGCACCTCCGAGCAGCTGTCCAACGGCACGTTGGCACTCCGTTCCGCGGCGACCGCGAACAAGGTATCGGCCATCGCCAGCGTACTGCTCGCCGAGCGAGCGGCTGTCGAAGAAGGAAGAGCTGACTCATAACGTATTGGGTTCGAATGCCAATCAAATTTAACAGAATAACGTGTATGGTTTATCATCATCACAATCGTGCGCCGCCTCGTTTTTTCCAATCGAGGTGCGCATCATATACATCAACCCTTGTTGCTCCCACCGACACCGGCCGTCCCGCTCTTTCCGCTGCTGCCAGCGTTCACCGCCAGCGGGCTGATCTTGAACCCAAACACTTTGGGCACGTAGCTCTCCGCCATCTCCTTGACCTTTTTCCTGTCCGGACGCAGACTCGGGAACGTCATCAGAAACAAATGCGGGAACGTCGTTCCAAAGAACGCCCCGTCCACATTTCCATGCGTCCCGCTCCTCGGATAATATATGTCTTCGCACCTCGGACAGAACAGCTTCACCGCGCTCTGCCTCGCCACGTCGGAAAGGCCCACGGGCAGACACGGCTGCCCGTGACACATCACCCTCGGACACCGACCGAAATCGCACGCCTTGAACTTCTCAAGCATGCGAGACATCCCTCGCGCCGTAATAATATAGCGCGCATGGATCAGCCCGTACAGCACCTGCGCAGACTGCTCCACCTGCGCCTCTTCCCCCGCAGAAAGCACCTCGTGTTTCAGCGCATGCGACCCGTCTGTGAGCACATCCAGCGCGTAGTCGTACAGCGGCACTTGCGACGCAAGACCAGACAGGTTGAAACCGTCCGAGATGTAGTCTTCGTCGACCTCGCAGAAGAACTCGTTCCCCTTGATGCTACAGAACCACGCCGGCCACGAAGGGTACTCGTCAAAGTCCAGCTCGAGCTCTTCGTGCTGCGACCCGTCCGACGACGACATCGACGAGTCCGACTGCGACATTGAATGGTCGGGACCGGTCATATTCGCGACGAGCGGCCCGAGGGCCGCTCGCTCTCTGGACGACCCGACCGGATCCGGTGTTCTTCCTCGTCTCTCCTCTTCCTGCTGGCTCTCCATCGGCACATCCTCCCGCGCATTGTGATCTTCAGTCGGCGTACGTCTCTCCATCGGAGTGAAGACGACGAGTGAGCGTCTCGCGCGCTATCTAGGAGCTCAAAACTCGTCGGTCAGTCGGTCGATTGGGCGCGCTTGAGACACCGCAGGTCGATTCGAGCGGTATGGGCCGCTCGTTAGGATCAATACGGGTAGTATCACCGCGCGTGACCAGTCATGAGTCGAGAAAACTGAAGAAAATTGACGATACGACCGTGCCCACGGGAGTGCATCCGCACGCACTGGACGGGAACGGAGCCGATGGGTGGACGCGAACGAGGAGCAGCGCGGTGACGTGGGTGTGAGCAGTGGAGCTTGGCAGGACGGAGAGCGCCGAAGGACGGAGAGCGCCGAAGGACGGAGTGCCGGCGTCCTCCGCGGGTACGGCGCCAGGAACGAGAGAACCACCGGGGGCCAGTGGAAGACTCGAGCGATGATACCGACAACGATGATATGTACCTGACGACCGCTCTCCACCTCCTCACGCCGTACGCTCTCCACACCCGTGCATCGCCGCCGCTTGTGGTGGATCCAGTTGTCCGTCTCATTCTCGTTCCCCTCCACACCGGCATCCATACCCATCACTTCTTCGTCCGTTCTTCAGACGAGACGACACACACGACACAGTCGAGCGCAAACACACGGCCACACATCAGGAAACCGACCGATTTTCTCTGCTCGTGCATCTTCTTCTCGAATTCAGGAACCTCGCTAAAATGGCGACTGCGGGCTCGCTGCGTGGTGTTGGCGTCCCGGTCAAGCTTCTTCACGAGGCCGAGGGTCATGTGGTCACGGTGGAGCTCAAGAACGGGGAGATTTTGCGCGGAAATATGACGGAAGCGGAAGACAACTGGAACGTGCAGTTGCAAAACGTGACGGCGACGGGCAGAGACGGGAAGGTCACGCATATGGAGCATATATTCGTCAGGGGGAGTCGGGTGCGGCTAGTGATTGTGCCGGACCTGTTGAAGAATGCGCCGATGTTCAAGCGGATCGATCCGGCGAACAAGATGTCGAGCGGGAGGATCGGGGGCGGGGGCACGGAGCGAGGTCGGGGGAGGGGGCGTGGGAGGTAGATGTAGAGGCCAAGTCTGGGAGATGGGGAGATAGTGTTTATGATACGTACGGGAGGGGCTCTCTGACCACAGGATGATACAATAAGAAGTAACGAAATCAATTCTCCTCGCCTTCGATGACGCGGTCGGCGCCGGCAATCCAGCCCCAAAAGCCGACGGATTTCTTGGCTTGTGGCTGCTGGATGAGGTGCTGGTTGTGTTCCGGCGGCGGCGTCCGGGTCGGGGTGGCCGTCTTCGGGGAAGGCGAGGCGTCGCCTCCCGGGATGGCCCAAGGCATGAGTGCCGGGGGCTCGTCTTCTTGCTGCTGGGGATAGCCTGGAGACTGGTGAGGTTGTTCTGTCGGGTGGGACTGCAGATACATAGGAGACTCCGGCGCGGGGATGGCGGGGATGGCGGGCATCGGAGGCACATCCGGGAACGCCATCGGCGGCGGCGGGGGCCCCATCGCCACGGGCACGGCTCCCGCGGCCGTCGCGATCGGCTCTGGATCGAGCTCCTCCTGCGACCCTTGGTCAATCAGGTCAAAGAGCGACGCCGCCTGCTCCGCCGTCTCTGGCTCTTGCGACGGGAAGGGTGGCGGGACGGGCTGCGGCTCTTGGTGATGCTGGTCGAGCCGGTCGAACAGGGCGGTCTCGTGCGAATTTCCATTCGCGTTTGCGTTTGCGTTCGCATTGCCATGACAATACGCATCGACGGCAACCTTGGCTGCAGACGCGTCGAGCTCGGTCTGCGTTTCTGGCTGCCGCGACACGCCGTCCCGGCTGCCACTGCTCCGCTGCAGCTCGGCGATCGCCGACTCCATCTCCCGTTCTTTCTCTAGGAGCTCCGTAACGCGATGTCGAAGGGAGGCATTCTCGTCGAGCGCCGCCTGCCACTGACTCGACTTCTGCTCCAGGCTGTAGTACGCCTGTCGCTCCGTCTCGACTGCCGCCTCTGCTTTCGCCAGCCTCACGCGCAACGCTGCCTCGCTGGGAGAGCTCGAGTTGGCGTGCCCATGCGACGAAAAGTCCAGCGAGGCCCGGTACGCCGACGCGCCCCGCACCTCGGCATCCGCAGCGGCCTTCTCGGCCCGATCGCGCCACTCGGTCACCTCCAAGCGGGCCATCTGCAACTCGCCCTCCAGCTCGTGTACACGCTGCTGCAGCTGCTGCTGCTGCTGCATGGCACCGTCGTCGACCGAACGAGCTCCCGCGGCCGCCGCATCGGTCTGGGCTTTGAGCGCGGCCATCGCGGCGACCAGCTCCACGCGCTCCGCCTCTCCTTCCGCCAGCAACTCTCTCAGACTCTCGATATTCTCCTTCGACTCCTCGAGCTCGTACATGACATCCTCCTCGCGCGCCGTCGCATCCGCGAGCAACGCCTGAACCCGCTGGCACTCGACCACCTGGTCTTGATACGCCCGCTCCGTGGCCTCTCTCGCCGCAGCCTCTCCCTCTCCCGCTCCCTCCCTCTCCCGAGCCTTCAATTCTGCCGCCTGCAACGCCGCCCGCACTCCCTCCAGCTCCGCTTCCAACGCATCAACGCGCGCCTCTGCTGCCGGTACAGTCGCCGCCGTCGCTGGCACGGCCAGCTTGACCGTCAGCTCGCGAACCCTCGCCACCAGCTCGTCCTTCTCCGTCGCCAGCAGCTCACACGCTCGCTCACGCTCGCCCAACGCCCGCTCCAACCCCTCGGCCCTGCCCGCCATGACCCCAATTTCCTCCCTCAACAAGTCCATCGCCTGCTCCAACTGAAGGACGCGGTTCCGTTCCGCGTCGTCGGTACCGGGAAAGAGCCCGTTCTCGGACTTGATCTTGGCCTCCTCGAGCGCCTCCTCCAGCCCAGCCACCGTCGACCGCAGCCCGACCACTTCGCCCAACAGCGCCGCCTTCTCCCGCTCCATCACGGACCGCTCCTCCGCGCGCTCCTCCATCATGCGCGCATACCTGTCCTCTCCACCCTGACCCCCACTTGCACTCGCCGTCTCCAGTTCCTCCACCCGTGCCCGCAGCGCGTCCACCTCCTCCCTCGCCTCCCGCACCTTCTCCCGCTCCCTCCCCTCCACCTCCTCCATCCCCTCCGCCCCCCTCGCCCCCACCGCCGCTGCCTCCGCGCGCAGCCCGTCCGCCTCGGCCACGGCCTCGTCCAGCCTCGCGTCCAGCCTGGCCAGTTTGGCCTCGTCCGTGAGCGCGTTCTTCGCGCTCTTGGCCAGGGCCGCTGCCTTGGCCTTTTTCCGCTTGAATTCTTCGAGTTTGCGACGGCCCGCGGCGAGGGTCAAGTTATGAGTAGTTTCGAGCCGTCGCTCGCCCGACGAAGGTCGAGCGAGCGAGCTGGATGCCGACGGGAGCTGCTGATGCGTAGAGAATGATCGATCCTCGGAGACTTGCTCCCGGGCGCGGGGATACTCGTCATCGTCACTAGACGAAGAGCTCATCACCAACGTCATCGACCTGCGGTTGTTGTTGCCCGCAACGCGGCCCGTCGCCGCGTACGGAGACGGATTCATTCGAAATTTGTGTTCGACGACCATGGTCGTCCTGGCCAGGACGCAGCGAGAGGTACGGACCTCAGACCGGTGACAGGCGATCGTTCCTAGCAGCCAGGCCGTGTGACCGTGTTCATACATGCATGATTGCGAACCGCGCATTGTTCACGGCCCAGGTTGTGCGGCCGTGGCTTGATCGACTCGGTTGGCGCGGCTTCGGCGGCAACCACCCTCTCTCCGCTTCCAATCACGACGCGGCACGGCGCCAACATAGCTCGGAAGCGTCCGAATCCGCTAACCAGCCGGGGACGCCGTCATCGTCGACGACATCGACGTCGTCGACGACGTCTTCGGCCGAAGGAGCCCTCTCGACTCGCAACTCCTGGGACACCCCTGCCCGCTGATTTCAGTTGGAAACCCCAGTTCTCTGTGTTGTGCCCTCCAGCACATAAAGTCGCCCTCTTGAGGGTCATTACACGTCGTGATTGCAATCTCATCACGTACGCACGGCAGGCAGAGGAGAACAGAACAGAACAGAGCGCAATCATGCCGAAACTGAACGCCAGCACACGAGTCCGCTCGCTGGTCGCGTCTCCGTGGTTTCTCGTGGTCATCCTCGTGGGCACGATCATTCTGATACTAACGTCAGTGCCGCGAGACAGTCCGACGAGTGCGGTAACCTTGCCAGCGGCGTCCAACGCCCAGGGCACCGGGTTCACGTACGCTGCCCACTTCCCTGGCGTCTTTGGCTTGCTGGCACTACAGAAACTGATCAACTTTCAGGACGAGCTGTTCAAGGCGACGATGACGGTGGGTGTTGATTGGTTGATTGAACTCGCGCCGACCGCCGACGACCGTGCGCTTGCACGCCCTGACTCCCTTGCGCTTTGCTCGTTTGCCAGATGTATAAGCACAAGGCGATGGAGGTGTGCTCCGATCTATACAAGACGCGAGATCAGTGTGTCGAGGCTGTTGACAAGCGGCGTCCGCCCGAGCCGGTATTGATTGAGCTCGACTGATCGTCGCGACGCACGACGCGCGCCCCGACTCTCTTACTTGCGCCACGCGCTTTGCTCGTTCGCCAGGTGGGGTTCGAATTATACGATCTATTCAACGCCTACATTACGTGTCCCGCTGGGAAGAAGCTGATGAAGCGTATTGGCGACGCCGGGGACGGGGGGAAGTGGGTGGGTGCTGACGAGCTGATGATCTCTGCGTCGGCCGGGGCGCGCTCACATTCTCACTCGCACTCGCGCTACGCTCGTTCTCTCCAGGTCTGCATAGACATACTGCAAGAGCAGAACTGTGTGATCTTCAGTCTGGTGGGTATTGATCTTGACGAGCCTCCGCACGCCCGGACTCTCTCTCACTCACACTCACGCGCTCGTTGTGATGGCAGGGGAGCAACGGGCAATACGACCTGGAGAGGGACCTGCTGAAGAGAACGAAATGCCGGATATTTACCTTTGATTGCACGTACGACGGCGTCTCACAGGACCGTCAGCGGCATAAGTACATCAAGAAGTGCATCGGGACTCAGGAGAAAGAAGGGGCCGACAAGCGGTGGGTGTCTGACGTCGGCCGACGTGCGCTCGCCCGCCCCGACTCTCTCACTCGCGCTACGCGCTTCGCTCGTTCTCCAGGTTCATCACACTGGCCAACGCCATGCGGGAATTGAAGGTGGAGCGGGTGGACTTGCTCAAGGTCGACATCGAAGGGTACGAGTTCGACGAGCTGAGCAGCTGGAGCATCACCGACTCGCTCCCGGTCCAGATCTCAATCGAGGTCCACCACTCGTCGGTGATCTACACCGGCGGAAACGAGAACGAAACGAGCCACTATAAAGTCCAGGACTTTAGCAATCTCCTCTGGCCGGTCCACCACCTCGATCTGAGCGACCTGGCACTCTTCTTCGGGCACCTCTCGAGACTGGGGTATGCGATCGCGAGTCGCGAAGACAACCCGCAGGTGGGCAATTGAACTCGACCGACGTGCGCCCGACGCGCCCGCTCGCCCAGACGCACCCACTCACGTGCTCTACTCGCTCATCACTCGTTCGCCGCAGGGGAACTGCTGTAGCGAATTCCTGCTCCTCCGTGCGGTCGATTGGGTACCATTATAGGCCTCTCAGAAGCACGCGCTCGACATATCGACTTGTTCGCGCGAGCCCAGGCAGATGGGCGCCCGGTCGTCGTGCACCTCTGACTCGGCAGACACGCAGCACTCCATCATCCGCTTGTTTCCCGTTGTAATTGCTCTTCCCCCCGCGCACTCGGCCACGTAGGCGAACGGCAGGCACTCGTAGAGAAGGCGGAGCTTTGCCGGGGCACCCGGAGACACCGGGTTGCAGAAGACGCCACCTGGCACGGAACGAGCGCGTGAGTGAGGGAGTCAGGGAGTCGGGGCGTGCGAGCGCACGTCGTCGGTCGAGGTAAACACCTACCGCCCTTGCACATGAGATTATGTATGTCCGGGACCATGCCCCCTGTATACCGAAGCGTGTACCCGTCCGTCATCCACTTGGACACCAAAAGCCGATATGCCTCGTTCTCCGCCGAAGCACGGAGGTTTGCCGGCGCCATGAGCTTCTTGCTGTCGCCCAACGAGAGCTTTGCTTGAAACTCCCAGCCGCGAGACGTCAGGACGTACTCCTCGACGACCCCCGGGGCATCCGCCTCGTAGCCCACCACCAGGACGGTCCGCGGGCCGAAGACCGCATACGCCGCCCCGACCATGTCGGCGCCACCCAGCCCCGCAAAAGTACGCTTCGCGCCCCCATCCTTTAACCGGAAAATCCCGAAGATGGAGCCCACGCTAAAGTTCGACTTGATGATCGACGAGCCGTCCAGCGGATCAAACGCCACACCGTACTCGCCCCCGTCCCGCAACACAACAGACGTCGGCGTCTCCTCGCTCGACACGATGCCGACGTGCGAGCATTCCGAGAGCGCCTTTCGGATGGCGCCCTCAGCCGCGACGTCGGCCTGCAGCTGCACGTCGCCGAATCGGTTCTCCGATTCCAGCGCCGTCGCGGCATCCGAGGCTCCAATTGCGCCACTACGGACAATCTCGGCGACCCCGTCGCCAATGCACCTGAACACATCTCGCACGTTCCTGTTGTCGGTCTCGGAGGCGCCAGAGACTCGCAATTTGTCCAGGAGAAGCGGCTGTTCGAGCGGCATCGTGGTTTCGATCGCTGGTGGTCTCGTCCGGATCCGGAACTACGTAATTCAGACCCACGTTCGACGTCGAGATCCGCGCGCTCTGCTCGTCGTCGTCGACCTCTCCGTGCGATCCACCGCGGGACTCGGACGCGCCGGGTTGTTCGTGAGTCGTGAGTTCAAAGCTTTCGAACGGACCAGCAGCTTCCAAACTTTTCGTTTTGCCCGCCTCGAACAGTCCCCGATCCGATCAGCAGCACGTTGTCGCCGAGCAGCAAAGCACGGGATCTCATTGGCCGAACATGGGCGCGAGCGGCAGCAAAGAAGGGACCGCGCCCGACAAGGTGGACGTTCGGGACTACCACGCTGTCAAGGCGACGCTTGACGATTACTCGGTCGAGCTCCTGAAAAAGGCCGGGTACAGCATCGACCATAGACTGGATGACATGCGGATGGGCATGGCCATCGTGGCAGTACGTATTCCACCTCGCACTCACCGTCACCCTCACACTCACGCCCAAACCCACCCTGGCGCCCACCCCTCAGGTGCTCATCGCCCTGACCGCGCAGTTCTGGGGAAAGAGCGAGTACTGGACCTTCATGCCGGAGCTTCGCGACAAGCCGATCGTCCTCGTGCCGTGCGTCCTGGGCTACTTTGGACTGTCGGGTCTGTTGTGGTGGATCGAGTCGTACTCGATGAAAAACACGATCGCCATTGTGACGTCGTCGCCGGGATTGCCGGGCCTGCGGCTGTACAGCAGTATGAAGTTTCCGGACGACCATTACACGCTGAAACTTACGATGGGCCAGAAAGAGAGCGTGCGGAAAGAGTACGTCGGCAAGTTGTTCGACGAGGACGGCGAGATCCAGCTCAAGGCGCTGTCGGTCATGGTCAACGATCTCGTTCATGAGATGGACGAGCCCTCCGAGAGCTCAAACGGCGACAGCAAGAAGGACCAGTAGTGGTAGGTGGGTGTCGATGACAAGTACAGGTAGTAGCAAAAAGTACATAGTAATCTAGAGGGAAGTGAGCGAGAAGAGCGGATCCAGCAGCAGACTCTGGTGATCCTCTTCTCCTTCTTCTTGTTGTTGTTCGTACGGGGAACGATCCCGGCGGGCGTCGCTGGCTGCGGCCGGAGCTGCCGCACTGGCGGTCACCGAGGAAGCTGCCTTGCCGCCAAACACGGGCTGCATCACCCTTCGGTCAAAGTCCACCCAGAGCTGCTTGAGCGACATCCTTTCCCGGCTCCCGCTCCCGCTCCCAACGTCGCCTCCGGTCGGCGGGGGCAACGGCAGCGGCTCGTATCCCTGGTACGCGTCCTCTTCGCCCTCCCGCTTTCGCTCAAACACGTACGCGACGATCGTCCCGAGTCCGATCGTGCTGGCGACGACGATGAAAATCACGCTCGCACACAGGATAATCTCGTGGTGCTTCAAGTGGCGGCCATGACCCAGAAAGTGAAACACAGCGAGGGCCAGGGTAACGGCGCCGCGCACGCTCCCGGCCAGGAAGACGGACGTCCGGTCCCGGATCCTGAGCGCGGCGAGCAGCGGCATGATGACCAGCCATCGCGAGACGACCACCAACGTGAACAGAAAGGGCGCGACGACCAGCACCTTGCGCATCATGCGACCTTTCGTGTAGTCGATCGTGTCCCACTCTCCGAACAGGCTCAGGCTGGTTCCGACGAAGAGAACGATTTCGGCCACGACGCTCATCACGCGCGACGAGTAGATCGAGACGATCCGCGCCGACGCTGACAGGTTGTACCACGCGTAGTGACTCTGCGTCACGCCGCAAAAGAATATGGCAAACACCCCGCTCAGCCCGAGCTGCTCGGCCAGGAAGTACGACAGCAGCCCGGTCGTCAGGAGCATGGCGACCTCCCGGTCGGTCGAACGATGCGGGTTGAACCACCGCCGCAGCACGTATGCCGACAGGAGCCCGACGCCAAGCCCGACGAAGAGGCTCGCGAGCATCATCCACGCAAAGCCTGCCGACAGCTCGACGAAAGTGAGGCCCACCGAGACGGCGTCACCCTGCGCGCTGCTCAGCCTCGACGCAGAGCGCAACAGCACGATCGCCGTGGCATCGTTGAAGATGCCCTCGCCGAACACCAGATAGAACAATTCGCTGTGCTTCGAAGCGCCCGGATTCGGGCTGCTTCTCCTGCTTTGGATCGCCGTCAACGCCGCCACGCTGTCCGTCGACGACAGGATGACGCCCAGGGCGACGCTCTGCCTGAAGAGCTCGGCCTTGGTGAGGCCGATATCGACCCAGCCAAGAAAGCGATAGCTCACGAACGAGATGAGGATCGACGACGCGATGGTACCCACGACGCCGAGAACGACGAGAGCCACGATGTTCTTGAACAGGCGGTGCGACTTCGTGGAAAGACCCTGGTGGTAGACGAAGACCGGGAGACAAAACATGTACAGGTCGAAGTTGAACGGGAGCGGCACGGGCCTGCCGAGGAGATCGTAGAAGAACGCGACCAACAGGCCCGTGACCAGGCCGATCGACAGCGCGATGGAGCCGGCGTTTAGGAAACGAAACCCTGGGTGCCACCTGGGGTGGGAATGAACCGCGACCAGGGCCACCCCGACCAAAATGAGCAGGAGCGAGGAGTCTGGCGTTGTTTCCGTCGTCATCTCGTCGTCTGTATCGTCGTGCGTCGTGTGTAGGCCATCAGCCCCAGGCTCTAGAGCCCTCTTGAACTTGAAAACCCGAATCCACGGCCCCCAGTCCCAAATTAGAACAAATTAGAACCCGGCCGAATTCAAGCCGAGCGGCGGTCGCAACCGGACAAACCGTATACCAATATTGGTCACCACATTAATGCGGTCCTTCTTCTTGCTGTTCGCGGCGACCACGGTGGCTGCACGCAGCACGACCCTGGAAAGCGGCGACGAGCCCCATTGCGGCCGCTGGGGGTATTCCAAGGCGTGCACTGATCACGGATGTAGCGTCTGTCAGCTCAAGTGGGACTTGGTGTGTATCGACCGCGCTCGCTTGCCCCGTCGGTTCTGACTCTCACTCGCGGTCTGCTCGCTCGCTCGTTCGCTCGTTCGCTCGCCAGGGCCCCGTTCCGCTGCAGCATCTGTGCGTTCGAAATTCGACCGCCGAGCACCTCAAGAAGCTTATGATCTACGATTGCTGCTCGGGGTCGGAGCCCTCCCCCGAGCCCTCCCCGGAGCCCTCGCCCGCGCCCTCCCCGCCCCACGTCGGTGACGCCTACGTGCTCCAGTGACTGCTCGGCGGACCGAGAATGCGTCTGGTGCCTTTCGAAAGCTGTGAAGAGCGCGTGCTATGCTATAGGAGACGCAACGAGGCTTCCCGAAGCTGGTGTGCGTCTCTCCGAGAGAGTGGAGTCTCCACGTGGAAACCGGTGCACCGGTTCGAGGAAACCTGAAAAATGCACATGTAACTCATGGCGAGCACATCGCGGCCAGAGCCGCACGGGTTCTTTCCCATAGACGATGAGGCCAACATCCCGGTCCTGGAAGCGTTACAGCCGCTGATACTCGACCAAACCGGACCTGGAAACGAAGATGACCCCCGGCATCCTCCGCGGCTCCAGTTTCCCTTGGCAGAGTCTGACGTCGTCGAGTTGAAGAAGATACGGAGCATACGGCTGCCGGAGCCTTGGAGACAGCGCCTGGGCGCATCGAAGACACCAGCGAGGGCCGTCCTGCATGTCGATCAGGGCACGCTCGCAACGGTCAAGTTTTGCCTGGACAGTGGTCTGGTCGATGCGTCCGTGGTGATCCATGCCAGCGGGGCGGCGAGGGTCGAGCTGACGCTGACGCCAAAGGCGCTCGAGCTTGCGCCCGCTGAGGGCTCGCGGTTGCAGCACCAACTCCAACGGCTCGTCCAGATTCTTCGTGGGTATCCGGCGTCGAGTCTGGTCGATGACAACCCAAACGCAAGCGGAAACGCGAAATGCGACGACAAATGCATGATTGATTTGACGGCCGACGAACCGGACGGCCAAGGGCGCACACTTCGGGACGATGTATTCCGGGTGGTCAAACCGGTGGACTGGACGCGAGAATGCGAAGATCCAGAGGGGCTTCAGTGCTCGCTGTACTCGTATCAGCGTCGTGCGCTGGCGTGGATGTTGTTCCGGGAAGGCGACGCGACGTTCGAGGACCCAGACAGTGTGAAGGCACGACGGTACCCGTCGATCCGCAACGTGCCGATCGGGGACGCGATGTTTGATTTCTACACGAGCAGGTTCACGAAGGCGCCTGTTATGGAGAAGCAGACGTTGGGAGGAATCCTGTGCGACGAGATGGGGCTCGGCAAGACGGTCGAGGTGCTGGCGCTCGTATTGGCCAGCAAAAGGGAGGAGTCGATGCACAGGAGGGCTCGGAGCACGGACGGCGATCGCCTTTGCGGCGGGACGCTGGTCGTCGTGCCGCCGGCGTTGCTGCAGCAGTGGGCATCGGAGATCCACAACCACGCGCCGGGGCTCAAGGTGGAGGTGTACAACGGCATCCGGCACGAGCTGGACCGGGGCGAGAAGAAGCAGCGGACGGGGGCCGAGGGCGATTTGGTCAACGTGGATATCGCTTTCATGCGGCGAAAAGTGTCCCAGTTCTTCACGGGGCTTTCCGGGAAAAAGATCGAGGGGGTGTCGGACGACATGGTCCGCGAGGCGTACTTCAACACGCTCTCTCAGACGGGCAAGCTGCCGGTCGAGGACCCGACCGAGTTGGTGATGGCGGAGGCAAGGCGGCTGGCGGTGGCAGACGTGGTGCTCACGACGTTCGACGTGCTCAAGATCGAGGTCAACTACGACTCGAACAAGAACGAGCGGCGGCTGCGGCACCCCAAGCGGTACCTGATCCCGGACTGCGCGCTGCTCAAGTGCAACTTCTTCCGGATGGTCGTCGACGAGGCACAGATGATTGGTTCGTTTGGAGCCGTGGCGGAGATGACAGAGAAGATCGTGGCCAGCAGGCGCTGGTGCGTGACGGGGACGCCGATGGTGTCGTCGCATGAGCTGTGCGACCTCAAGTCGCTGCTGCAGTTCCTCGGGATGTACAATGCCTCGTTTTCTTCGTCGTGGCAGCGGCTGATTCATCCCGGGTTCGGGGAGAAGGCGTCGGATGGCGCCCGCGAGGCCAGCTGGTCGGCCGTCAAGCAGGTCCTGGTCCCCGTAATGTGGCGGACCGACAAGCAGACCGTCCGCGGCGAGATCACGCTGCCGTCGCGAACCCTGCACTTTGTTCCGCTCCGTTTCTTCCCAGGAGAGTCCCAGCTGTACTCGCAGTTGGTGGAAAAGGTGGCCCAGGCACATTCGGCCCTCGAGCAGGCGACCGAGTCGCTCAAGGCCATGGAGCACGTGAAGAAGGCCACGAAGCGGTCCCACGAGAAGAAGGTCGACAAGCTACAAGAGGAGGAGCGGATGTCAGTGCTCCAGCTTCGGCTGGCCTGCATCCACCCGCAGCTCACCAGCTTTTGGAAGCGCGAGATGGCCAGCGACCTGCAGATCGGGTCTGGCGGCTCTGCGTCGATGACAGAGGTGCTCAAGCGGCTCGTCGACAAAGAGCAGGGCGACCTTCAGGAGGCCGAGAGAAACCTTTGTAGCTACGTCAACACGCTGGCGATGCGGCTCTGCGACCAGGGGGACGCCCTGCGCAAGCGCGAGGCCAAGGCCGCGGGCGGGACGGCCAACCGAAACAACGGCAGCAACGGCAACGGGAGTGGCAGCGGGCAGCTTTCTCCCAGGACGTCGTCGTTGCAGTCGCCGGAGAAGAACCCGTTTGGACTTCTGAAATCGGATGAGTACTACCTCAAGGCGCAGGAGCTGCTGCAGCTCTCCAAGCGGGTCGGCAACAAAGGCATCTGCGCGCTCGACCTCACTTGGGAGGAGGCGCAGAAGCTGCCGGAACCGGAAGCGTCGGCAGCGTCTTCGTGGTCTGCATGGCAGCGCTTGCAGATCAACACGAACCACCAGCTGACCCGCATCCTGACGGCGCTGATGGAGGGCAGCGGGGGCGCCGGTCTGGACAACGAGGCCATGGAGAAAGAGCGCGTGAAACTCGAGGCCAGCAATGTGAAGCGCACGATGGACTTCGTCGAGTCTGCCCAGAAAGAGCTCGATGCCCATGCGGCCACGCTGCGGAAGCTGACAGAGCGCGATGCCCGGCTGCGGGCGCAGATCAACGAGCTCTTGCAGACGAGCGCCCGCCGGTTCGAGGAATGGGGCACCGTCAAGGACCCTAGAATTTGGTGGGACCGCTACGAGGAGGCCCTGGCTACGGCTCGCGAAGTCGAGGACCAGCAGTTGGCCGAGCAGACGAGCACGACCGAGGCGATGCTCGGCACGATCGTCACCGGGCACCTGGCCGAGGTCGAGAAGGAGATTCGCATCGATCTCACGCCGCTCGATGCGTATGTCTCCCGCGGAAAGATCAACAAGGCCATCAATATTCTCGAGGCGTACGACCTGGACGCCATCGACTGGACTGCCGAGAACGCCCTGCCGGTGCCGATGAAGGCCATCCGATATGACATGGGCCGATTCGCCGCGCTGCTCACGCCTTTCAAGCGCGATACAATCCTGAATCAGTTCAGCATGATTCTGCCCGTCCCGCGCGACGTCAAAGTCGTCGACCAAGGCGGGGCCGGGGAGCGTGGTGGCGGCAACATCGTGAAGATGGAGGAGGGAAAGAGGAGAAAGGCGGCGGACGACGAAGATGATCCTGCCATTTCCATCGTCAAAACGGAAGGAGCATCATCCAACGTCGCTGCGAATCCAACGACCACGACGACCACGGCGATGACCGGTGTGGCGGTCGTGCTCTTGGAGGAGGGCCTCGGGTACTCCAAGCCGGTCGACTCGAGCGACCCGGCCGTGCTCGAGGCCGCCGCGCATCACGAAGAGTTCATTCCCGCCGCATCATTCAGCGGTCGCGTCAAGGGGTACGCTTTCTACAAGAGCGACCGGGGCGTCGGCTACCACGTGGATGCGAGGTGGAGCGCGGTGTCTGCGCAGACGGTACCGATCCGGTATATGATGTCGCAGTGCAGGACCAAGCTGCTGCATGATCTCCGCCAACGCGTCAAATCGCTCACGAAGATGATTAACAGCGATCCCGAGACGGAGAACCTGTTCCAGCGGTCGTGGGACCGCCACATCGAGGAGCGGCTGGAGCTGACGAGCAAGCTGCTAGACCACGTGAGGGTCAGCAGGGACTTGCATATTGCATCTGGACAGGTGCGTCTCAAAGAACTGGCCGTCGAGAAGTGCCAGGAAGACGTCCGGGAAGCTGCCGAGACGTACCCGGTGAAAAGCTTGCGACAGCTGGACAAGATCTTGGCCAAGATGGACGAGAACAAGGCCAATGCCCTCGACCTGCAGCATAAGAAGGCGTTCATGCAGAATCAGCTGAACGCTGAAGTCGAACGCAAGACCGAGGCGGTGGAGGCGACCGAGGCAGTGGAGGCGACCGAGGCGGTGGAGGCGACCGAGGCGGTGGAGGCGGTGGGCGCTAGTACCGGAAAGCGGGACGCGCGGCTCGTCGAGAACGCTGACAACGGCAAGGATCTGAAGAAGGCGCGCTCGTCGGCGACGTCGCCCTCCGTGCCGACCTCGCCGGGCGACAAGGCGCTCTACGGACCGGCCAAGGTGGAGGCCGCCGGCGGTGCCAAGGAGTTCGAGTGCCCCGTCTGTCTCGGTACGGCCGAGGAAGAGCTCTGCCTGTTCTCGACGTGTGGCCACGCGTTCTGCAGGGAATGCAGCGACCAGCTTTTCCGCTATTCCAAGAGCGCGACCTGTCCGATATGCAGGAACCCGTGCTCGCACCGCAACGTGCTCCGCGTGGCCGCCCACGAGCCGTCTCGAGGCGGCGGTCGAGGCGAGGCAGCCGACAAGGAGCACGATCCGACGGCTGTCGAGGACCCGGTCATCTCGAGCATCCCGATGCGATCGGCGTGGTCCATCAAAATCTGGGCCGTGGTGCGTCGCATCCTCGCCCTCCAGCAGACTGCCCCGTCAGAGAAGAGCCTGATCTTCAGCCAGTTCTCCGAGGCTCTCAAGGTGGTCTCGCTCGCCCTCAAGGCCCACGAGGTGCCCCACGTCCAGCTCGTCGGCAAGTCCAAGGACGTCGGCCAGGCCATCAACGCGTTCCGAGAGGACGACAACGTCAAGGTGTTCCTGATCGCGCAGAAGGCCGGAGCGCAGGGCCTGACGCTCGTCCGCGCAAATCACGTCTTCCTGTTGGAGCCATCGGTCGACCCGTCGATCGAGCAGCAGGCCATCTCCCGGGTCCACCGCATTGGCCAGCAGCGGGCAGTCAACATTTACAGGGTTGCCATCAAAGACACGATCGAGGAGAAGGTGCTCGCACTTCAAAAGCGCCGCCAGGACCTTTTGGCTGGCGAAGGAGGCCCGGCGCACGACAGAAATCACGAGGGCGCGGGAGACGGGGACGGTGTCGAGGAGGACGTGGTTGACCTGCTGAGCGGCGACGAGTTGGACGACCACGACGAGGAGGACGATAACCTCCTCGGTCACGACGATGGTAACACGGCGACCACCCTCGCCAAGCCCGCCGCCGGCGAGTCCCTCACCGACGTCGAGAACGCCGAGATGATCAACACGCTGCTCCGCGGAGCGGGTGCGCCCAATGCCAGGCCATGACATTGACGTCGTTGACGATATTGACGATGTTTAAACACCGGGTGTGGTATGATAAAGTATAAAGATGTACTCGAAGTCAATCAGGTTGGAAAATACGGTGTGTAGAAATGGTTGTCATGTAAATGACGGTCTCGCTCGGCGTCTGATCACGGAGATCGTCCTGCAGCTCGTCGTCTTGTCGTCTCGATCTCGTCGCCTTCTATGTATCTTTGCCTTGTCCTCATGAAATAACTCCATAGCGTGGAGCAAAATTGTACGTAGTACGGTTGGTCCTGCAGCGCGGTATAGTGTACAGCTAATCGGCGTCTCCACTACCTCCTCGTCGTCAGACCGCCAATGCCCACCTCCTACTCATATTTGACGTTGATCTTGGGAAGCACCTTGTACGTGAGCCCATACTTCGACTCGAGGTCATACACAAACCTCTGAAGCTGCTCGGAACTCTGATGCACCCGCACCTGCCTCTGGAGCAGGCTGGCCTGCTGCGCCGCCAGGATGGCCGCCACGGTGCTCACGCTGGCCTCCGCCACCTGGGCATCGCGCTGCGCGCTCTCCAGCTCATCGGTGAGCTGGATGAGCTCCGAAACCATGGTTGGCGGGATCTGATGGCTCAGGGAGCTGACATTGCTGTCAATCACCACGCCGCCTCCGGCCAGCTGGGAGATCTTGGCCAGGGCCGCCTCGACGTCCGAGTTTGACGGGGTCAGTCCCGATATCTTCGTCGGCGATGACTCGGGTGTGTCCGTCCTGGCCAAGTTCTGCTGCTGCTGGGCAGAGTGCGAACCCGAACCGACGCCGTGCGCTGAGAAAAACGTGTCGTCCAACGAGCTCTTGGCCGACATGGTCATCAGGTTGATGGCCGCGAAGCAGTCGTCAGACGTCCTCGCCGTCGCATCAGCGGGCGGATAGCTGCTCTGGTAGTGGTGGCCGTGGTTGGGCCCAATGTAGGCAATCTCCTCCGGGCTGTCGCTCAGCGGCGCGCTCACGTTGTCGCTCGAGCTCGGCTCGACAGTCTTGAACATCGGCGGCATGTTGGCCCACTCCCCCGTGATCGCATACTTGTGCGTCCTATACGCGCTCTCTTGCGCGGCGGCCCTCCCGCTCCTGTTGGAGTGCGCGTACCCACTCCGGAACTCGGCCAAGTCCATCAACCTCTGCTCCTTCGCGGGACTAATCTGCTTCATCCGCTTCTGCGGACTCTTACGGGGTTTCTTCACCGTTCCTTCCTGCTCCGCCCGCAGTTTCCGGGTCCTCTTCACGCCACACGCGTTGCAGAGCGTCTTGGCGCCATACGGACCCTCACGCCACTGCGGCGTCTTCACCGACCCGCATTTCGTGCAGCACTTGATCCCATCCAGAAGACCCGATGCAAACGGGAAATCTGTCAGGTCAAACTCGCAGCAGTTCTTCTTCTTCTGCTGCTCTTGGTCCTCCTGCTCCTCGGCATAGAGCCGCTTCAAGAGCGACCCGGCCGACGCACGCTTGGGGTGCCCGGAGGAAGTCGATCTGACCGCCGCCATCTGGTTCGGATCGATGTGTGTGTCGTGTGTAGTATGTAGAGCTCGTGTCGAGGCCGCGTTGTCGTGGGCGACGCCGATTGGTCGATGGTCGATCGTGCCTGGGACGATCTCGAGACGATAATTAGTCGTGTCAGTGGCAGGGGTCCCTATCGGTCCTGCGGATACGCTACGCCGTTATAACCCTGGAAATAATGTTCAAATACGAGACAGCGTGAGACCGACGCCGGAGCGGGCGAGTGGCGCGCGCATTCGCGCCGCGGCTGTGGGCGCGGATCCAATTCCATCCGGGCGCGAAACGGCCCGCGAATCAGCCCAAACCACACAGCAGCGCGTCACGTATGAACGATTACGATTTTTTTCAGGGTCAGTGCGCCGGATGCGGGTACGAACAGCGGTGCGTGGGCGGGTGTTTTTCTGGTGCATCTGGGTGTGACGTACCTGGAGCCTGGCATTATTCTTCGCAGCGCGCGTATAGATAGTAGAAAAGGTATTTAAATGACGTGGAATGCTCAGCGAAAGCGGACAAGGACGGAATTGGCATACCGAGCGAGTCCGAGAATTCCAAGAGAGAGGGGTCAGATCGGAAGTCCAGGAGCCCGTCTGACCGCATCCGTATCCACCTACCTGGGAACGGTTTATCGCGTCGGTTCGTTCGATCGCCCGCACCCACTAGCAGTCAGTTGTTGCTCGTGCCGAGCCGAGAATGTCGGTCGTCCCGCCGATTTTCCGGGGGCCTCGCAGGCTGCCTGGGGGGTCTGGCGTCGACGGCGAGAGGGGAGGGGACCCCTTGCAGCTGCAGGCCCACATGCAGCTGCAGCCGTGGAGTTTCCGTCACGGGAGGCTTGGCCCTGCATGCGGCTGGCGTCGTCTCGAGCGCGGGGCTCGCCACTACTCCTGTTGAAACACGAGTAGTGGCTATTCGCCTATTCTTCGCTCGCCCCCCTGAAGGAACCACACACAACCCAATAATGTCCTGTTCGAGCAAGAAGGCCAAACGACTCCTCGCTCTCGAAGCCAGAGCCAAAGGGAAGGGGCCGACAGGCGAGAAAAAACGGGCGAAGGACGACGCAGGGACGAATGCAGCGAAGCGAAAACGGGAAGACGCTGACGTCCCAACAGTCAGGCGGCGCCGCTCGGGCTCCCTCGACACGGGCATGACGAGCTCGGCAGAACCACGAGCAGCAGCTGCAGCTGCAGCTGCATCGACCAGCGGCCGTGACGCCCCCAACGCCTCGTCGCTCCTGTACGCCACCTTTGATGGGGTCACAGATGTCTTCCCCTGGCTCGACGACGACCACGATGCCCACGATGCCCACAATGCCCACGATGCCCACGACACCAACGACACCAACGACGCCAACGACGCCAACGACACCAATGTCAATAACGCATCTTGCGCGCCTCGAGCTCGAACGACCCGTTCAAAGCCGAAAGATCTCAACGCCGTCGTGCACGCCCTGCTGCAAACCAACCACCGCTACAACAAGTCGTCTTCCACGCCGAGCGGCATTGTCGACAAAATGAAAGAAAAGACGCTCCTTCTGGAAAACCCCGTGGGCCAACGCACCGGGAAGAACAGCCGGCAGGGGGCGTTCTACGCACCACGCGGCGTGCGGACGCTGAGCCACCAGGAAAGAAAGGCCCTCGGGTTGACGGCGCCAAAGGCGACGTACGCAGACGCGCTCGTCCTGCACGGCTTGTGGCGGGCGTACCGGGACGAGGTGATGGCCGAACCCACGGAGAGCCGACAGCAGGAGTTGGAGCGGATCTGGGGGCTCGAGCGAGTCGGGAGCAGGGTGGAGGTTCTGCGACAGGGATGCAAGCCGCTGGTGGGCATCGTGTTGGAGGCGTCCGGGACGTCGTTGCACGTGATCGAGGCGACCGGGAAGGTCCGCGTCGTCGATACCAGGTCGAGCGGGTGCGAGGTACGGGTCGAGGTGGACGGAACGCGCGTGGCCTCCTGGAAGAAGTCGTCGTCGTCGTAGTGATTGATTGATTGATTGATTGATTGGTCCATCCTGTTTTTCCGAACCACCTCTCAGCCCCAGGGACGCGGATCTCGGAGTCACCCAGATTTGGTGGGACTCCGCGTTTCGACTCTCCCTTTTCAAAACTTACGTGCGACGGGTAGTGCGAGTATCTCTATACCTCACTCTATACCTCACACGCGTTTGCAGTCAACGTCCGCGCGACATTGGCAGCATTCTCCAAATCTCTCACGAGCGAAAGCCCTTCCGAATTTGACCTGGACGGTGTCTTGTTCGGCTTGCAACTTCGCTTGAGAAGACAAATTGCTCTTTTGTATCATACAATCGAGCCATTTTGCATATACAGCCGAGTTTGCCGGTTCTCACGAGGTTCTGGAATCCTTTCTAGACCATTCGACGTGCAGTCCCGGAGCCGACGCTGTCTGATCTGATGAAAACAAGCATGAACACGATGAAAATGAACACATTGGCGCCGACGAGGATGGCCACCGTGACGCGCGCGGGGCCGAACGGCATGCGCGCGTCTCGCCTGCCGGTTTTGCGCGTGTCCGCTGCGGCCGCGCCGGCGCCGTGCGGGGAGGAGGCTGGGTCGCTGTCCGCTTCTGGGGCGTCTAGCGCTGCGAGCAAGCTGGATATCGTCAACCTGGCGGTGCCGACCACGATGAAGGGACTGGGCTCGTCGGGCGCCGGGGCGACGATGCAGCGCAGCAAGATCAGCTTCAAGCAGAGCATGCAGCAGAGCGGGCCCAAGCTGGACGACGGTATGGGAGGAGGCGGTCTGGGTAAGGGCATCTTCAACGGCGGCGGTGGCGACGGCGGTGACGACGGGGACGATGACGACTACTTTGGGGAGGATGACGGGGAGGGCGATGGCGACGGGGACGGGTTCTTCAGGAAGGTTTTCACCGAGCTGTATGACCCGAAGGCGATCAACGCCGTCCTTCAGGAGTGGTACAGGACCATGGAGGGACTCCCGGGCATCATCCGGCTGGCTGCCGAGATGGGCATGTTCTCGAGCGCGGCGCTGGTGCGGTTCATGTCCATGGACGTGAGGCCTAATGTCACCAGGATGATGACGAGGTCGCTGCCGCCGAGCGTGTCGAGGAACGTGGTGGGCAGGCTCATGGCCGACCCGGCGTTCATGCAGAAGCTGGTGCTCGAGCAGGCCATCACCATCGGGGCCTCGCTCATGTACGAGGCGCGGGTGCGCGGGGACAAGTTCTGGGAACAGATTGACCTCGTGGCCGTCAACACGCTGACGCTGGCGGCCGCAAACGCGGCCGTGGTGTACCTGGTGGCCCCCACCCGGGCCGCCCCGGCGCCGGCCAAGCACGAGTTCCAGAACATGCTGTCGAAGCTACCGAATAATGTCTTTGAGGGCACGACGCCGCTCAGGGCCTACTCCAACAACTCCAGGATCGCGTCGTTCTTCGTGAAGGCCGCCCAGCTGGGAGGCGTCGGCGCGGTCGCGGGAGGCGTGCAAAGCGCCCTGTCGAACGCCGTCGTCGGGCTCCGCAAGAGGTCGGACCCGTCCTTCAAGCCTGCGATCAAGGTTCCGTCCGTGCAGCAGAATGCGCTCGGCATGGCCGCGACGTGCGGCGTCTTTGCCAACGCCCGGTACCAGATCATCAGCGGCTTTGACAGGTACCTGTTCGAGAACGCCAACTACCTGTGGAGCTATCTGACGCTCAGCGGTCTCCTCAGAACAGCCAGTACTGCCATCGGTGAGCAGACGAGGCACTTCATGTGCGGCCTCCCGGCCCCGCCCAAGATGGCGTCAGAGGCTGAGAAGCGGATGATGCGGGCGAGGGCACAAGCGCTGGCCCAGCAGCGGATGTACCAGACGAGGACGACGACCTACAGCGGGTCGAGCGGATCGACCGGATCCAGCGGCAAGAAGAGGAGGTCGTCCAGCGCCGGCTTTGAGATGGGCGTGGGCCCTGCACCAGCCACGGCGTAGAGACTGACTGTCTCTCCCTTTACTGTACGAACGTTCCCTTCACGGTATATCTTTTCGTTGTTACATTTCATCAGAAGTACGTTGTTCGTCAAAGTCAAAGTCAGTGGTGGAAGCGTCTACGAAAAGTATGGCGAGTCGGCAGAAAGCTTGGAGGAGGCGCATAGCGTGCAGGCGACGACGCCTTTGTCGAACCCAAAGTGCGTGGAGTTGACCGGCAGCGTGCCGTACGACCGCTTGCACGAGGAGCAGATCCAGGTGCCGCCGTCCAGGTTGCCCAGGAGCGTGGCGGGGCAGCGGATCACGTCAAAGGGGTCGTCCTCGCTGTTCGTGCGTGTGACGGTTGCCCTGAGCGCCCGGTCCATGCACGATCCATGGGTTTCGTCGACATTCGTCACGATGGGGGCGACGTATTCGGGACCCAGAGCAGACAATGATATGGGGCGGCCCGCGCCGGACTGCGACCAGAAGTTGAGGCGCTTGGCATCGTCCGCAAAAGACTTTGGGAAGATCCACGAGTGCGATTTGTGCGCGGCGTCGATGAAGTCGACCGCCAGCATGGTCGTCAGCATGGCCCCGCTGAAGGCGTCCGACTCTTTCGGGGGCAGCGGGGTGTTGATGATGGAGTCCAGATGGCCTTTCATCGTGATCATCTCCCAGTCGTCGATCTTGACGATGCGCTTCTCGTAATTTCCCTGAAGCGCGCGGAGCACGTGCAGCATGGCGGCCGCGAAGCGATACTGCGTGGTCCGGGCTCGAGGGTCGTCCCCACTGCCGCCACCGTCGACCAGCCTCCAGGTGCCCTCCTCGAAGCCATGGACGCCCGCGTCGCGCTGGATGGTATCCAGTGCCGCAATCATCTGATCATCGGACGCAAATGTCTCCAGAAGGGCGGCCATCCGAGCAGCATCCCAGAGCGGCCCGGCGGTCGAGCTGCCGTGCGCCCAGGTCCGGACCACCGCGGCCATCGCCTCAGACATCGCACTGCACTTATTGTCAATTTCTTGGCGGGACAAAGCCTCTCCGTCTGCTCCGCTTGCGCCGTTAACCCCGGTTGTTCCGTTTGCCCCGTTTGCCCCGTTTGCCGCGACGTCGTGTGCGGCTTCGGCTCGGTCCGCTTGGTCCGCCGCACGCGTGCCGTTCTCCAGGCTCGCCACGTCCGTCCCGTCGGACGGGGCGACAGCATGCGTGCCGACGACCGACTGGAAGTGCAGGTAGCCCTGGGTGACCATTTGATGGATCTGCTGCTGCATCCGGAATTCCCTGTCGGGCTCCTGGGACTGTCTGCAAAAGGCCACGAACGTCCCGCCCGGCGAGGTGGCCAGGCCGTAGCACCCAAATCCCGCGTACTGGATGTTGCTGCCACCCACCGTGTGGTGCACCGGGTTGCCGGCGACCTCAAGCACATCGTCCTCCAATCGCAGCGTGCTGAGGTTGCCGAGCCGGCTGCCGACCACGAGATATCTCGTTCCCGTTCCCGGTCCCGTTTGCCCCATTTTCTCGGTGTCTTGCAAAAAGGCCAGCGCGGCGACAGAGTGCTTGTCGATGGTGGCACCACCGGGGACGTCAGCAGGCTTGCCAGCCTTGATGGCCGCATCCATCGACGAACCGTCCCCACCGACAAACACCTGTAAGGTTCCCATGGTTTTGCCCACGGCCACGACCATCTTCGAGGAAGACGAGGCGTTTGGCACCGACGCGGCAAGGCTCGTGACCACGCGGTCGTCCCGTTGGAACAGCACGTGGTCCGTGATCTTCCTCTCCGCCAGCAGATTGACGTGGCCACCGTCGCTCCCCGCCGAGACCGGCGCCAGTCCCGCCAGATCGCGCGCTGCCAGGACGCCCGCGTGCACCGTACCGCGATCGCACCCGCACACGACCAGCAGCTCGACGTCCCCAGACGCTCCAGACGCCCCAGCCACCGCAAACGTCGCTTGAGTGATGTACTCCTCGTCGAAACGAACCGTGCCGACGTGCTTCACCCGATCCTGGATGGGATCCGGTGCCGGACCGCCGCCGAGCGCGCCGGCCTCGGCAAACCGATTGTGCGCGACCCTGTAGAGCTCCAGAGCCCCGTTCTCTGTGATACCGCCGATCACCGAATACGTACAATCGTCTACGCGAACAGCCTCCGACCACAGGACGCCAACGAACGCGCGAGGGAGCACGACGTCTTGGAGCATCTTTGCCTTCTTGGCCTCGACGTACCGGACGAGCTCCGGGTGCAGCCGGCTCAGGTTGATCTCCGGTACCCAGAATGCCGTCATCATTTCCGACTTGGAGAACAGCATCAGGCTGCCGTCGTCGAAGCACACGCCCAACATGCTCCCGAGGCCCCCGTCACCCCCGCACAACTCTGGCGACCACGCCGAGCCCAGCACGCGAGGCGTTTCGGAAGACCCGGTCCAATACGTGTCATCCAGCGCTTGTGCCACGACCACGGCGCCTCGCACCCCCATTGTCTTGATCGAACTCGTTCCGATGCACTGCTTCACCAGCTCCTTCAGCGAATTGCCGTCCCGGCCCCTCGCCAACTCGTTCTTCTCCTTGCTCGCTGCTGCCTTCTTGGGAGCAGCCTTCTTCGCCTTGGAACCCCCCTCGCCGCTCTCCTTGTCGATCTTGGTCTGTATCCGGGCTTCCTCCTCGCCAAACAACTCGTCCACCAGCCTCCTCTTGTACTCCTGAAAGTCTTCCGTAGACGCTCCGATACACGGCACGCCCTGCCGCCACCGCAGCAGCCCCACTCCGGCGTCGTCCCGCCGCGCCGTCTCGTTGCTCGGCTCGAGCACCACAACCATCCGCTCCGTGGCCACGCTCACTCGGGCGCTCGTCGAGTCCCAGCCCAAGGAATTGCCGGTGCCTAGCGAGGGGGTCCCGTACTGGAGAGTATAGCTCTCCTCCAGGTCCTTCGTACGCTTCGGAATCATGCTGCCTGTCGTCACTGTCATGTCCGGATTGAGGGGACGGCGTTCGCGTCGGTGTTGTTGCAAAAATCCCCTCGATTCTTTCAAGTTTCGAAATCGAAAACTGGCGACGGCCCACGCCAGGCAGGCAGGCTGAAGCCTTCTGGGTCTTGCGTACGTAAGGGTTGTTGCCCGCCTGGTCTCTTGTGTGAGATGGCTCTGCCGAACGTGAACGGTCGGGCGAGTTCACGAGCAGAGTGTCGCCCTCTCCAAGTCCTGGACTGAGAGGCCGGGCTCGTCCGACCCAAACGTGGGTCCTTCTGACGCGAACTCGAAGTCGAGCTCGAGCTCGACTTTGACTTTGACTTTGACTTTGACATCGAATTCGAGAGCTACTCGAAGTCGAACCCCGCTCTCGCCGCCCGACCTCCGGGAGCCGATGCCCCGCGGAGGCCCCCGAGGACCAGCCGACTCGCCCGAGGCCGCCCGAGGCCGCCCGAAGACTGACCGAAGACTGACCGAAGACTGACCGAAGACTGACCGAAGACTGACCGAAGACTGACCGACGAGCAACCAGCAACGGGCAATCAACGAGCAATCAGGCGGCGACCAACGGAGATAGAGAGCCCCCGGGCCTGGATAACGGGCCATGCAGTGCGGCGAGCTCGGGTCGATTCCAGTTCATCTTTCCCACCCCGTTCCCCCGCCGGCATACGAATACATTCTGTGATACGTCGAGTTCAGCAAGACACCGGGGCATAATCACGCACGCCTAGCCAGCTGAAGATCGTCATTATCCGGCACTATCCGAAGCAGCGCTCTTTCTCGCCCGACGCAAGTCTCCCCGCGTGCCACATTCGCCACCATCCCGCCAAAATGATCTATGCGGCATTGTCTCGACCCGGTGCTGGCGTCACCGTCGTCGCCGGGCCGCGGGTTCGCGCATCCTCAAATATCCGCTTCCCCCCGCCTCTTCGCGCCGTGCGGTCCGACCAGGCGCAGACCGTGGACGACACCAAGACCGTGCAGATTATCGCCGAGGTGATGAACGCCGTGGAGGCCGAGAGCAAGACCATCGGGACGGGGATCACCGAGCGCATCGCCGCGGCCAGCGGTGCGGAGGAGCAGCACGCCGACACCTCGCTGCGCACCAAGGTCCTCAAGTCCGTGGCCAAGCTCCAGCGTGGTCTGCTTGAGCGTGACATGGAGGTCCGTCTCATGCTCCTCGCCGCCCTCTGCGGCGAGCACTTGCTGCTCCTGGGCCCCCCGGGAACCGCCAAGTCGGAGCTCTCCCGTCGCCTGTCGTCCCTGACGGGTGGCGAGTACTTTGAGCGCCTGTTGACCCGCTTCTCCGTGCCGGAGGAGCTGTTTGGACCGCTATCCATCAAGGGATTGGAGCGGGACGAGTACAACAGGAAGACCGAGGGCTACCTGCCCACGGCGGAGGTCGCCTTTGTCGACGAGATCTTCAAGGCCAACTCTGCCATCCTGAACGCACTTCTTACATTGCTGAACGAGAGGCTGTTCGACAACGGAACCGACCGGCTGCCGGTGCCGCTGCTGTGCCTGGTGGGCGCCAGTAACGAGCTGCCCGAGTCGGAGGAGCTCGATGCCCTCTATGACCGTTTCCTGATCAGGAAGGAGGTCAGCCAGGTGTCCAAGGGACAGCTCGGTGATCTGGCTAGGCTGGCGGCCAAGTCGATCGACAAGAGCGACTCGGAGGAGGTCGACCCGATGGCCGCCTTTGCGACCGTGCCCGACCTGACCCTGGACGACTTCAAGCAGACCGGCGACCAGGCCATCGCGAACGTCGACATTTCCGACGAGATCATCGACGTGCTCACCGAGCTGAGGAACTTCCTCCAGGACAAGTGCGAGCCACCCGTCTATGTGTCTGATAGGCGTTTCATGAAGGCCGTCAACATGATGCAGGTGGCCGCCTACGCCGACAACAGGGACGAGGTCAGCGAAGCCGACTGCCTGCTCCTGGAGTTTGTGATGGGAAACAAGCCGGAGGACAGCCAGAAGGTCAGGAGCAAGGTGCTGGAGATTCTGGCCTCTGACCTGGGCATGCAGCAGTGCGAGCTGCTCTTCCTCGGGCTCTTCGGACGGGCCTGCGGCGCCCTCGACACGGAAGACGCCGCCGAAGTGCAGGCCCTTCTCAGCGACGTGTCCAACCTCAACGAGATCCTCGTGTCCAGGCTCGAGAACGTCCGCGAGGCGCTCGAGCTGGACTTCCCGCAGCTCAGGTCGAGCGTCTGGCTCAGCGACTCGAACGCCTCCTCGGCCGTGCAGTTCCTGAGCCCTCAGATGGAGGAGAACAAGGGAAAACTGGAGGAGATGGTCAAGGAGACGCTCATCCTGCAGAAGGCGCTCGCCGGCAACGTCCAGGGCGGCGTCCTGGAGAAGTTGCTGCCCAAGAGGTTCAAGCAGTACCAGAAGGGCGTCGCCGAGAGGGCCTAGGGATACACGCCGAGGCATGCGCCGATTTCGTTTTCGTTGCTGATTTCTTGTTATTAGCGTTGGTCGATCCGATCATGGCTGTCTTCCCTTTCCTCTCAGTCCCTCCTCTCAGTCTCAAGCTCGTCTCCCGGCGCCGCCGCACACAACTGAATAATTACACTGATCAACATGGCTGGACTCCCGGGAATGCCGCCAGGCATGGGTACGTTACGGGGTCTGCGAGACGCGCTCTAATTTCATCCCTTCTTCGATTAGAACATTCGCTTGCCTCCGTGCCTCCGCTCGCTCACGCCGCTTCGCCCGTGTTATGACACCGCAGATATGAACGCGTTGGCCGCGATGCTGGAGGATCCGGCTATCAAGGCGATGACGGAGCAGCTCACGCAGGACCCGGCGTTCATGGAGATGGCCGCCCAGATGCAGTCTGCGATGCTGTCCGGGGAGATGGGCGGGCTCAGCCTCGCCGGGGAGGGCGGGGCCGGCGGGATGGGAGCCGGCGGGATGGGCGGGATGATGGAGATGATGGGGAAGATGATGGAGAACCCGGCGTTTATGAACATGGCGGAGAACCTCGGCAAGACGATGATGTCCAACAGCATGGACCCGGAGTCCATGGCGATGATTGAGCTGTTCAGCAATCCGGCGAACCAGGAGAAGCTGAAGGCAAAGATGGAGGAGCTCAAGGACGACCCGGAGCTGGGCGAGATGATCAAGGATATCGAGGAGAACGGGCAGGGGGCGATGATGAAATATATGCAGGATCCGACGCTGATGTCCAAGATGGGCAAGCGCTTCCAGGAGATGATGGAGGACGAGGAGTTTGCCAGCTCGCTCAAGAAGGGCGGCGAGGAGGAGGGGGACGAGAGCGACGGGGAGGAGCCCGGCCAGGAGACCACGGTCATCTCGGCGGCGTCCAACGGGTCTGTCGATCGCCTCAAGCAGCTGATCAAGGACGGCGCTGATGTGAACGAGAAAGACGAGGAGGGAAGGTCTGCGCTGCAGTTCGCGGCCGGGTACGGCGAGATCGAGTGCATGGAGGTGCTGCTCGAGGCCGGTGCCGACATTGACGCCGTGGACGAGAACAAGAACACCGCGGCGCATTACAGTGCCGGGTACGGAAACGTCGAGAGCGTGTCGCTGCTCAAGAAGAAGGGCGCCGATCTGTCGCTGAAGAACGAGGAGGGCAAGACCGCAAAGGAGGTCGCCGAGATGAACGAGCAGGACGAGGTGGTCAAGCTGCTGGCGTAGAGGCGCTGGGGCAGAGACGGGGCATTGAATCGGTCATTTTCGTGCCAAACACTCTTACGATTCGCGAATCGCGTGTACAATCACTTGACGACTACGACGGTCCAACAACAACGCGTCGTAGTACCCGCCCGAGGTCAGTCCCGCAGCTGCAGGTCCTTCTTCAGGGCGACGAGCCGGGGTCCGAGGAACGCGTCACCGGCGATGGCGCCGATGAAGCTCTTGAAGCTCGCCACGTTGTCGCTGCCGTCGATCTTGTCGAGCGCGAGGCACGCGCGCATGCAGGACCTCAGCATGTCGTCGTTCTTGTCGATCTCCTGCTTGACGCCGTCCGCCTTGACGCGCTTGCTGAGCGTCTTGGTCATGGGCTTGGTGACCTTGTCGAGGATTCCCAGCACAAGCGACGGCTCTTTGTTCGCCAGGATGACCAGCAGGTCGTGGCACCTCAGCTTGACGTCGTACTCGTCGCCGACGCCGGCCGCGATGCTCTCGACGACCGCGGCGTGGTCCGGGACGCCGTCCCAACACTTGCTGATGAGGATGTTGAGGCAGTCGAAAGCGGACTTGCGCTGCTCGAGACCGTCGTCAATCTTGTGCTTGAACGGTCCCAGGTCGATGATCCTGATCAGGCTCTCGTCCGGCCTGGTCTGCACGAGCAGCGGCGGGAGGCAGTCATTGAGCAGGTCCGTTACCAGCGCCAGCTTGGTGTGGGTCGCCAAACTGAGGAGGAGCGTGGCCGACCTCCTGACCGATACGTCCTCGTCGGCGAGCTTCTCCATCGCCATGGGCAGCCAGGTCGACGCGAGGGCCTCCTCGATGCCCTGGTCGTTGACAGACTGGCTGATGCAGCTCTTCAGCGCGACGAGCGCAAAGTTCTTGCAACCGGTGTCCTTGGATCCCAGTTGGGTCTTGAACGTCGGCAGGACAGAGTCGGGGCAGATGGCCGCGGCAAAGCCATAGCACTCGGCGATGATGACCTTGGCCTCGTCGCCAACGTCCTTGTCCTTGTTCATCTTGATCAGAATCTTGACGATGCTGTCGATGCTCGCCTGTCTGTCGGATCCCGTCGCGTCCTCGTCCTCGTCCATCCGGTCGGCGCCGGCGCTGGCGCCGGCGACCTTTGCCTGCCTGCTCTTGGCCATGATCTTGAGGGCCTCGTCCAGGGCCCTGGACATGGGGTACTGCAACTTCTTCTCCTTGTCCTTGGTGTCGGACAGGGCGTTGACAATGAAGTCAAGGTGCGAGGCGTTGGCCCCGGACGCCAAGCCGCCGAGGGCGTTGGCCGCGGCCTCGGCGGTCGCCTCGTCGCCAATGCAGGCGACGATCGCGTCGCGCAGCATCTTGTCGTCGTTCAGCGCAAGCTGGTTGGCACCCAGCTCGCGGATGCAGAAGAGCAGGAAGTTCTTCTCCTGCGCGTCGCTTTTCTTTGGCAGCGTCGCCAGCGCCTCGTTGACGTACTTGAACGCCTCGTCCGAGCCCGCCGCGATGCTCGCGACGCACTTGGCCGTGGCCACGCTGCTCTGCTTGGTGCTGGTTCCCATGCCGAATTCGACGAGATCCTTGGCGAGGGCATTCTGGTCGGCGGCGGCGGCGATACCGATCGCCCGCTCGAAAAACTTGATGAGCCTGTCCAGGGAGGACGCCTGGAGCGTGCTGCTCGAGAGCAGGCTGTGGATGTTGCCGAGGACCTTGTAGAGCAGCGACGCGGTTGCCTTGGGCGACGAGACGGACACGACGTCTCCCAGAAGGACGATCACCGCGTTGGACACGCCGAGATCGTCGTCGGAAATCAAACCCGACACCTCGTCGATGATGCTGTCGACTTCGGCCTGGTCGATCTGGCCGGCTCGGCACGTCATGATGGCCGACAGGGTCTCAACGGACACGATGCGCACCTGCCTATCAAGCTTCTTCAAATACGACTTGATGAACGAGGTGGCGTCGCCCAGCGCGCCATGGACGTCGAGCTTCAGGGGCGACTCGATCAGACGCTTGATGGCCACCAGCGCGCTGAGCCTCGTGGTCTCGTTGCCGAGGCGCTCTACCAGCAACGACACGACGTCCTTCAGCCTGGGCATGTGCCCCGGGTTGCTGTCGTTGGATCCCTGGCGCTTGGCCCGCTTGGAGTTGCTCGGCATGGCGGCAAAGTCCTTGGCGAGCGTCTCCATCTGGGTCCCCTCCAGGAGGTCGCCCATCTGACCGATGGCGTGCCCCATGCAGGTAATCGCCGCGTTTTTGACCTCCTGCGGCTTGTCCGAGCTGGAAAGCACATCGGTGACCGTGACAAACAGCGGCAGGACGAGGCACGACAGGTCGGCGATGATGTCCTGGGTCGCGTCGGGACGGATCAAGTAGACCACCTTCTGGCAGACGCGCAGAGCCGCTGCCGCCAGCGCAAAATACTTCTTTTGCGAGCACTCAAACACCTCCTCAACCACCCCGACGAGCTCCTTGGCGAGCTTGTCCGCGGGTGCCGGCCGCCCGGCCCCGAACCCGACCTCCAAAAGCTGGAGCACCTGGAGCTGCAGCGCGGACGAGGCGTCGTCCTTGAGCGCAACGACGATGTCCTTGGCTGCCGCCGACAGCACCGTCCCGAACAGGGCGCCGCCCTCGCTGGCCGCCACCATCTTGGTCAGGGCCTTGAAGATGCAAACGCGGATCTTGGGCGACTGCTTCTTGAGCATCCTCGCGAACTTGGTCGCCACCGGCTCGAGCGCCTCCTGCAGCTGTTTCTTCACGCCCTCGTCCCCCTTTTTCGCGCCGTGAACCGCCGCAAGGAGGTCCAAATACACGTTGAACACCTCCTGGCGCACCGTCTCCTCCCGCTCCCCGGAGGCCCGCTTGACGATCGCCTGCTGGCAGTCGGCGTACACCTCTCCCGCGGGATACATTTTGAACTCAGCGGACAGCACCTTGCAAGCCGCCCGGCGCACCTTCCAGCAGCTGTCGTCGTCGTCCGAGAACCCGTCGTCGCTGTACTCGTCGTCGTCCGACCCCTCCTCGCTCCCTCCGTCCTCGTCTCCGTCCTCCATATCGCTGTCCATGCTATAATTTGGATCATGTGACAGGCACCTGATCGCCATCTCGTTGATGGCCGCCCGGTGCGGCGCCGCCTCCCTGGGGCACCGCAGCATGCACAGCTCCAGCATCACCAGGCACGACTCCACCAGCTCCACCCCGTGCCCCTCATCCTTGTCATCCCCCATCCCCATACTGGCCAGCTGCAAACACCCGGACACCATGTCCGGCACGTGATCCCCCATCCTGAACCCCGCGCCCTTGCCCACGTACGACAGCGACATGACCAGCGACTGCGCCTGCTGCATCTCCGCCGCCGACAGGCTCTCCTTCTTCTCAGTCTTGGCCTTCCTCTCCGCCGTGCCTCCCACGAACGGCGCGAGCTTCTCGACCAGCATCCTGCACATGGCGTGAAAGTCCCCGATCGGCAGCGACGCCGCCATCTTGCCGAGACACTGCATCGCCTTCTTACGGATCCCCGGCCTCGGATCCTCGCACTCCTTGGCGCAGATCTCCGCCATCGACGTCAGCTTCGGAAACAGCGGCCCGTGCAACGTCAGAAACATCAGCAACAGGTCGTACCCGTTGGACGCAATCTCCTCGTTCTCCGACTCGACGCACGCCACCAGCTCCGGCCCCAGGTACTCAGCCACCAACGCCGCCACCGACTCTGCATTCTTCTGGCTCCCTGCTGCCTTTTTTTTCTCGTCCTCGCCCCCGTCCACGTCCATGTCTTCACCCCCCGCCCGCTCACCCGGCTGCTCTTGGACCAGATTCTGAACCACCACCTTGAGCCCCAGGTACGCCACGTCCCGCTTCGTCGCATCCTGCGCCG
>Ga0181573_10000410_pt1 | contig 45207 bp, 33 predicted proteins | sample 101ome_25_FD_148643 | JGI IMG/M metagenome (GOLD analysis project Ga0181573, IMG submission 148643) | Coastal salt marsh microbial communities from the Groves Creek Marsh, Skidaway Island, Georgia - 101409BT metaG (spades assembly) | ecosystem: Environmental > Aquatic > Marine > Intertidal zone...
CCATCCATCCATCCATCCATCCATCCATCCATCCATCCATCCATCCATCCATCCATCCATCCATCCATCCATCCATCCATCCATCCATCCATCCATCCATCCATCCATCCATCCATCCACCCATCCACCCATCCATCCATCCATCCACCCATCCATCCACCCATCCATCCATCCACCCCTCAGTCGGCACGCGACGTGGCAGAGACGCTCGTGGCCCTGCACAGCGAGCTCCGCGGGCCAATGGGTGGAGGAGGTCCCGCGAGCGTCGCTGTGGGGCCGTCGTGCTCTCCGGCGGCGCTGCGCGGTGCCGGCCCTGACGGATGGGCGCCCGGACCGCGGCTCGCGGCGCTGAGGGAGGCGAGGGATCGGCTGGAGGCGGCACGTGGCAGAGGGGGGCACCGTGGCGCGCGAGAGACGATCGACGCCGATGGAGCCGTCGTGGCCGTGCGGGCTGCTGGGGGGGACGCATCGGACTCGGACTCGGACTCGGACTTGGACGGAGACGACGCAATGGCCGGGTCGGGGGACGAGGACATGGACCGGAGCGGGCGCAGGGGCGGGCGCGGGAAGTCGGCCCCGATGATCGACGAGGACGGGTTTGAAACCGTGGTGCGGCGGAAAGGGAGACGCTGAGGCGGTGGCGAGATGGGAGACGGGCTGACGATCCAACCCGCAACTATTCCGCGCCTCACACATTGTCCCTATCGCCCCAACCTGGTACGTCCTCCCAGATGGCACATGCCGCGCGACCGGGCGTCAGCCGCCACCCCGACCCGCGCGGATTCGAATCCGCCACTTCCCCCGAGAGTCCAGTGTCAGCGGGCTCCAAGCAGACGAAGCGATGCGTTTCGCTATCACCGAGGTCCATCATGCCCGCGGCCTTCTCCCGACCGGGAGACCACAACACGAGGTCGGGCAGGGCCGACGACGACCGCACGGACACGGCGCGGAATGCCGCTCGCAAGGCGGCGCCCGGCGGGGGGTTGGCGGCCCCGGCAGGACTTATGGTCGACGCCGGGATCTCAAGGAGGGCGACCACGGGGCTCGCGCGGGCCTGCTCCGCTGCGATTCGGCGCGTAGCGGCGGCGGAGGGCGGACGAGAGCTGAGATACACGCGATCCGTCTCAGCAGGGAAGACGAGCGCTGATGCCGTGGATCCCCCCGCCTTGTCGGGCGCAGGGCCGGGAGCCAGCAAGGCACCCTCCTCACCGGCATCGACCCACCCGGGCGCGCCGCGGCCGATGGCTCCAGCCCCAGGCCCAGCGGCCCCCGACGCCGCCCAAACCGCTGCATCTGCCGCCTTTCCCGCGCCCCACCCCGGCGGACGCAGCGTGCGGCCTGCCAGAGAGTCGCGGCACGGCCGGGCGTCCAGGCCCGACACCACGGCGGCAGGGCGCGTCCCAGTCCCGTCGGACGAGGGCGACGATGCGCCGGCGACGCCGTTGTTGTCATCGGTGGCAGTCGCGGTCGACAGATAAGCGTGAAGGCACAGTCCAGCGGAGAGGGATGGACCGGGCCCCGTCAGCCGCGCTGTCACCTCCAGTGTTGGGCCACGCAGCGACGCCCCCAGGACAAGACAGAAGGGCCCGCCGTGCCAGCCGGGATGGGCCGCCTGCAAGCGGACGAGGCGTGCGGATGACGCCGCGGTCTCGCCCGAGCAGTCGAGGGCGAGGGCGACGGCATGGTCTGTTGCTCCGCTGCCTCCACCCCCGCCGTCATCGTCGTCGCCACTGCTGTCCCTATCCCCCCCCCATAGTTCCCACACCTCGTCCCGCGCGAAGCCGTGCTGCTTTTCTAGCGGACCGCAGTCGCTGAATTGCGGAAAACAGACGGGGATCCCACCGCGCAGGGGGCGCGATCCGTCAGTCACGGCACGAGGAGAAACGTACAGGAGATCGAGCGTCCCAGAGCTTGACTCGGATGATCCCTCAGGGCGGCACCACCGCACGACTTGGCCGCCGCGTAGGGCGACCTCGGCGGTGTAGCCATGGGAGTGGCGAGATGGGGGGCGAAGAGGAGAGGGGGTCGGCCGGGGCGGGGCGGGGCGGCGGGCGGGGGCTCTCTTGAAATGGTCTCGATCGAGAGTCGGCGGCGATGTGGCCGTCAGCGACGGGGTTGGCGGCCTCGCTTGCGCTCTCGGTCCGGTCGACTCGCCTCGCGGTTGCGGAGGAATACTCGGCGGTCGTCGCCGACGCCTATCATACGCTGTGATTTGGCCGACATCCTGGCTGGAAAGACTCCCTTATCGAGGCGAAGGGCTCGTCTTGGTCGACGCTCCTGCCGCAGCGCGGAGGTCCTGCGGGCACCCCGAGTTTTCTGCAGGTCGAATGAGGTTCCCCGTCCCCTCTCTCAAAATACGCCTTGAGGCCCACGCGGCGTTCGGTCAAAATGAACCGGGGCGGCCCAGCGGGCCCATCGACCGGGGTCAGTCCAGCAACGGCCAGCGCCGCCACGGGAATGGACGTGTCGACGGGCGCTGACCCGTCTGGAGCGACTCAGAGGGCAAGGTCCCGTGCTTCATCGGGCATGAAGCAGTTCAAGATCGTGATGAGCCTCTCCAAATCGCGTCTCTCGCTTCTCGTCGCGGCGACAGCCCTGGGCGGCTTCGTGGCGGCCTCGGGCGAGGCCATCGACTGGACCGGCGCCGCCTACAACGGCGTTGGCACATGGCTCGTCTCCGCCTCGGCCTCGACGGTAAACCAGATCATGGAGAAACATTCCGACTCCCTCATGAACCGAACGAGGACGAGGCCCTTGCCCAGCGGTCGGGTCTCGCCCCGTGCCGCCGCGGCTTGGGCGGCTGTGTCGGGCGCCGCGGGACTCGCCGCCCTCGCCGCCCCGGCCCTTGGTGACTCTGTCCCCGCCGCGCAGCTTGGTGCGATCAACTGGATCCTCTACGTTGCTGTTTACACTCCGCTCAAGCGCCTGACCCCTTGGCAAGCCGAGATGGCTCATCCAGCGGTAGCGGAGCCGTGAGCGGCAGAGCGATGCCAGCACCCGTCCACCCTGCCCAACCTTGCGCCTGCTCCCCCACGCAGGAACACCTGGGTCGGCAGCGCCGTCGGCGCCATCCCTCCCGTGATGGGATGGGTCGCTGCCGCAGGCGGCCGCCACGGCGCCGACACGGATGCTGGCACGGGCTCCAGCTCGTGCTCCGACGCCGGGGAGGCCGAGACTGCCACCCTTGCCGCCGGTCCCGGCTGGGGCCCCGGCGGCCTTGTCACCCCCGGGGCCCTCGTCTACGCCGCTCTCCTCTACCACTGGCAGGCAAGACCCACCCCCATTTCCACATCCTTACTCATACCCATCGCAACTGACCCCACCCATCTACCAGCGACCATACCCACACTCACACCTACGCCCACCCCACACCTAACCTGAACCCGAACCCTCTATATCGATTGCAGATGCCCCATTTTATGGCGCTGAGTTGGGTCAATCGAGACGACTACCAGAGGGGAGGGTTTCGCATGCTCAGTGGGGTGCCGGAAAGTGTGGTGAGGCCGGCGCCGGGGCCGGCACCATTGGCTGGGCCCGTTGGCCGCGCCTTGGGTCGGCCTGTGGCTCCGCCTGCAGCGTCGCCGCCCGCGGCCGCGCGTGTCGCCCTTAGGCATTCTCTCTACCTCTTACCGTTGGGCCTGGCGGCCACCGCCACAGGGCTCGTGGACGATCGCTTCGCGTGGCTCTACCTCGGACTGGGGGTCGCGATGCTGGGGCCAGCAGGACGTTTTGTCTCCCCGGGGGTCGGGGGAGGGGTGGCGGCAGTGGGCGGCGTTGTCCCAGGTGTCGGCATCGACGCGGCGGCGGCAGCGGCGGCGCGTACGGCGAGCGCCCGCCGCCTCTTTCGGGCGTCGCTGTGGCATCTGCCGGCCTGCATGATGGCTCTGGCGTGGACGCGGGAGCCGCAGGGGGGAGTCCCCGCAGCGACAATGTCGCGATGGCGTGGGGGGGCGACGCCGCCGACGTCGATGTCGGCCGCGCGCGGTTTCGGCGCCGCGGCTGTTGCAGCCGAAGCCGAGGCGTTGTCGTCTTGGCCGCCCATTTCGGCTGCTCGTCGGGCGGAACTCCTTCCTGGGGGTCGAGGCGCCCCGAAGACCCTGTCGGAATGGGCGGTTTGGGCAGATGGGGTGGGGAGGCGCCTCCGCAAGGCATCCTTTGCCGGCGCTGGGGGGGGTTGGGCTCCCGGGGGAGGGTGGGGGCCAGCCGTAGGGGGAGCTTGGGGGGGTAGCGGGGGGAGCAGGAGGGACCAACCGCCGGCAGTGGGTGCGGCGGGGACGGGGGAGGCAGCGGCTGCGCCGACGACGTGATGGCAGGGTGGGACTGCCGAAGTCTCTCGTTCCTGCTATCGCTCTGTCTCTTTTCCCAATCGTCTCTGCCCCAGCTCTACCCTCCATGACTCTCGTCTTCGTCTACGACCGGGGCCGCCGCCCAAGTCCGCAGCGTGCGAAGCCGTGCCGGAGCGGGAACCTCGGAGGTCGACGGCGCCCGCCGTGAGGCCCCGCAGCGGTTGGCCCCGCTACCGTCGTCGGGCGACGCTGACAACGACCTCGGCGCTTCGCGCCAGGCGGTGGACGGGCCAGGTGGATCACAGTTCTTGGTGGGCTTCTTGTTGGGGTCCGTCTGCGTCGGCGTCGGCGTCTGTCCCGTGCTAGTCTCGTGGCCCGCCACGATGGCCCCGCCCGCCCCCGGTCCGCCCGCGGCCCCCTCAGCCTCGGCCTCAGTCGCCGCCAATTCCGCCACCGAGGCCAGTCGCGCAGCTGCTTCGGCGAGCGACGGCCGCCGGGCGGGATCGTTCCGCCATAGCTCGCTGACGAGACGGGCAACAGCCGCCCCCGCGGCGCCTGCGGGGAAGGGCCGCCGGGCCGTTGTCGGCCCTCCGGCGCCCCGGGCCTGCCTGAGAGGATGTCTCCATCCCACCGCCGCGCGCAGTAGAATCGCCACCGCGTCAGCTTGCGCGCCATGGTCATAAGTCGTCGCCGCCGCTCCAGAGTCTTCGTCAGACGAGCCATCACCGACGTCCGAGCCGTTAGGGCAGTCGGTGTTTGGGACTGATTCGAATCCGACGCCCGAGGCAAGGGGCAAAGAGGGAAAGGCCGGATCCGCGTAGGGCCCTGTGTGGGCTCTTCGCCGCGTTACCAACTCCCATAGGAGGACCCCGAAGGAGAAGGCGTCGGCCGATGCGCGGACAGCTTCGCCGGCGGGCGCTGCGGCCATGCGCGTCATTGCGGCGGCAGCGGTCAGACCATTGGCGGGGTCGACGCCGCCACCGACACCGCCAGCGTCGGGCGGCGATTGAAGACCGGTCTCCCCCCCCCCCTCCATCGAGAAAAGGGGATCGTCTCCCCCACAGAGGCGCTCAGGGGCGAGGAAAGCGGGTGTCCCGGCGCCTGGTCGCACCGTCCGTCGCGTCGCCGGGCCGGGCGCCGCCGCGAGGGCGAGGGCCGCCGCCACGGGCAAGACAGGGGGGTCCGACAGAGCGCCCGCCGTGGCGTCCGCCGCGGCGCCGCCGGGGCCCGTCGTACCGCCAACGCTGGGAAGGACGACGATTCCTCCGGGGATCCCCCCTCCCTCCCGCGCCCCCGTCATTCTCGCGTGCCCGAAGTCCACGAAGACGGCCCGCCACCCAGGGAACAAGGCCGCTGCGTTCAAATCCGCTGTCGCCGCCGCCGCCGACGGCCTCGACGGCCCGGAGGACGGCTCCGACCCCCCTCCCGGGATAGAGGGAACCAACACGACGTTACCGGGCTTGACGTCCCGATGGACAATCCCACGGGCATGGAGAGCAGCAAGGGTCGCGGCGATGTCGATGGCGAGGCTGATGGCTAAGCGCAGCGGAAGAGGGGGGTGAGGCTGCGTGTGACCCGATGAGGATGATGAGGGGACGTCGAAGGCGGGAGGCGGCCGAGCGGCCAGCGCAGCGGACGGGGGGCGCACCTCAGGGGCCGCTCCGATACCCAAGGCGGCAGAGGCCTGACGGGGTGGCTGGGTCAGCGGCGGGAAGAGGGCCGCCTGAAGCGATCCACCCGGGGCCAGCGCTGTGGCTATGCGCCCAGGCGGGCCCAACGTGACACCAAGGAGGGCCACGACGCCGAATCCCTTGAGCTGGTAGGGGTCGGCGGGGTCGGCGGCGATGGGGCCAGCGACGGGGCCATTGGCGACAGGGGTGGCGGCTCCGGCGGCGGCTCCGGCGGCGCCCCAGCCCCCCCCGAACATCGCTGCGGCTCCCGCGTGGCACTCCACCTCATTTAAGAAGTCTGCCATCTCCGGTTGGTGCCACGAGAAGACGCCTCGGAGAGTCTTGAGAGCGACGCGGCGCATCGCCGGAGTGGGGGCGACGGGCGGCGGACCCGCTCGAGTAGTAGGAGTTCCGACGTTGGCACCGGTGGAGGCGTCGCTGTGGGGGGCTCCCGCCCCCCACAGACGCGCCACGACGGGTGCAACAAGACCTCCAGCGGCGCGTGGGGCGGCAACGGCGGAGCGCTCGATGGCGGCGGCGACGCTCCTGTCTGCACCCGACCCCGCGGAGGCGGAGCGGGCAGGGTCGGCGTCCGTGCCCACGGCGAGGGGAGAGGAGATGACGGCGGCGGCGTCGGTGGACTGAGCTAGCAGGCTCGCGGCATGTACGACGCCGAACCCCCCTGCCCCCAGCGGGATCCCGGCGTCGATGGCAATGTGGCGGGGCGTGGGGAGCTGGGGCAACGCCTCCGCCCCAGTCAAGGCCCCCAGCCGGCCCGCCACGGCGCGGGCGCGAGGGTGGCACGGCGCGTCAGGCGCCGACAGGGCCTTCAATAATTCGCTAAGAGGTAGGAGGCGAAGGCGCGTGGGGTCGACGGCCGAGGCGGCCCCGCCGGTGACGGGGGGCATGCCACCTGGGCGGCCGCCCGGGCTGCCCGTCGCCATCCTGTCTTCAGACGACGCCCACGCTCCCTGTCCTCCTGGGAGGAGGGGCGAGGGGGAAGAGGCACCTCTGGCCTTGTGGCGCCAACCGCGGGACGAGGGTGACATCGCGAGGCCGTCGATGTCGGGGCCCGATCCTCCACCGGCTCCGCCTCTGCCCTTGGCCATCCCCCGAGCACGGCGCCGCCGGACGACGACAGCCGCCGCTGCCGCTGCAGCGGCTCCGACGACTAGGGCGACGGCTGCTGCCGCCGAGACGACTCCGGCCTCGTCAGATCCGCCACCGGGGTTGGAGTTTGGGTCGCTGCGGTTGGGGGTATCACTGTCGCTGCCGACGGTGGGCGTCTCCGGGTCGGGCCCCAAGCCGGGCCGCGCCGCCGCCTCTGCTGTCGGCAGCGGCCTCCGCCCCCCTTCCTTCGGCCGCGGCGCGGGCCCCGGCCCACTGTCCAACGGCAGCCGTGGCGCCCCCAACGCCGCCGCCCCCGGACCCAGCAGACGCCGCGCCGCCGCTGCCGTCCGCTCTCCCCGCGCCCTCAGACGTTCCATCGCGTCGGCCACTCGGGCCTCGCGGGCTGTGGTGACGTCGCCGTAGTCGGAATCGTTGTTCTGCTCCAACGCCGACTCAACGAAGGCCAGGGCGGCCGACGCGTCGTCGTTGTCGATGTAGCCACTGTAGTACCCATAGGCCTGGTCTTCGCCTCCCCCTCCGAAATTGAGGGGGGCCGGACCAGCCCCGAGAAAGGGAACGAGAAACGGCGATGCCCCCCCGCCGGCCCCGCCTGCACTGCCGGACCTGGCGCCGCCGTCCCCGCCGGTTCCGCCCGACCCGCCGGACTCGGACCCGCCCCCGCCGGAGCCACCGCCCACAAACGTGACAATTGCATCTGACCTGCTTGCGGCCTCAGCGAAGGACGACTCGGCCGTCTGGGCCGTGGCGTCGGCGTTCGAATCCGTCGTCGTCGACACGACTGCCCCCGACGACTCGACCTCCCCTGCAGACGACGGCCCCGTCACCGCCGACAAGACCAAAGTCGCGTCGTCAAGGAGGAAGGCCGGCCCTCCGCCCCATCTGACCCCCAGAGAGGCGGGGTCGCCCAGAGCCACCGGAGAATAAAGCGTGATGCGATCGAGTGAGAGGAGGTGGGGCGGCAGATCGGCAAAGGGGGCCACAACGTGCGTCCACCGGCCGCCGGGGGGGGGGAGCGTCGTTTGAGCGTCGGCGTCGGCGTCGGCGGCCCCACCGACCGTGGCGCGCGGGGTCGAGGGGGACGAGGGAGGCATGGATGACAGTGAGGACGAGAGCGGAGCGGCAAGGCTTGGGGCAAGGGCGAGAAGAGGGGCGGCAACGCAGGGGTAGTCTCCGTCCCAGAGGAGATCAACATTGGGTACGCTGTCGGCGGTGGATTCGACTTCAGCGTCGAAGGAATCGTCGGCGTCGGCGTCGTTGTCAGCTCCTTCCCTCAACGCCGTCCGCCGGAGCACCGCTGCCGCGACGCGCAGGCGTCCGCAAGCACTCGCGTCTCCCTCATCACATCCGACCCGGTCCCGCGCCGCGCGGGGCGACGCGCAGGCGTCTCCTCGGGAGAGGAGGAGGCGGGCGGTCGCGAGCGACGCGGGCGCCGAGAGGGGCGCGACTCGGGCCGCGGCCCCGTCGTCGTCCGGGGGTTTGAATCCGCCGCCGCCCGCCAATGGAGATCCAGGCCACTCGGCCTCCGCGGCGCTCAGAGGCCGCAACCAGAACGACAGGGCCGAATGGCCCATCGCGGGGCCGAATAGCCCGGGGTCGAGGGCGGGGGGGGCGGGGAATACGAGATTGGCGTCGGTGTCGGCGTCAGCGCCCGCCCCCCCCGGTGCCGCGACCGAGCAGAGGGCAAGCGCCCCTCCCGCGTCGATCCGCGCCGCTGCCGCCGCGCCGCCGTCCGTCCCGCCGGCCTTGGGGAGCCGGAGAAAGGTAGGAGGCAGGGTCCACGGTGGGTCGATCGCAAAAACCGACCCCGTCCGAGTCCACGCCGCCGCCGCTGTCACCGCCTCTCCGTCGCCCGACCCTGACCCACCGCCCCAAGGGCACTCCCGCCACCCCACCCCCAAAGACTCGAGGAACACTGGATCCGTCTCGACCTCTGCCAGTCGAGCGCGGCGGGGACGCCTCAGCAACTGGACGTCATCGATTAGAAGAGCGCCAACGACGGGGCCAGCGCCGGGGTCGCCCGGGCCGGCGCCTCTGTTGTTCGCCGCCGCGCCAAAGTCGCCAAGCGTGCCGTCCGCGCCTCCTGGCCCGGCCGTGGTCCGCGGCGGCGCGACGACGACTCGACTTTCCCCCTCGGCCGCCCAGGCCACGCGCCGCCATCCCCCCGCGGGCTGCGGTAGACTCCCAAGCGGGATGAGGTAGTGAGTCCACCAGAGGGGACTAATCGGGGGGCCCGCCGACCCCACCAAGCCGCCCCCGCGGAGCGCCCGCCCCAGAGGCACCGCCACTCCGCCCGCGGCGGGAGCGACGGCCGCGGGGGGGGGGGGCTGCGATCCGGCGGGGGGGGGTGGGCCGGGAGGGGGGGAGGGGGGGGGCGGAGGTTGGTACGGGCGCGGCAGGGGAGGAGCCCGGCGGCACCCCGCCGCCGCCGCCGCCGCTGGACGGGGCCATCCTGTCGGACGGCGGCGGCGGAACGGCGGCGGCGGCTGCGACGGCAGTCGCCGTTGCTGCCGCCGTCTGGTCCCCCCCGTTCTCCTCCCTCTCCCCCCCTGCCCCCTCGTCGGCGAGCAACAACAACGTCACCCCCCCCCCGAGGGCCTCCGGATCCCCCACCGCAAAGAAGGACAGCGCGATTTCCCCCTCGGGCATGGCGGGGCCGAAGCCGGGAGCGGCCGGGTCGTCGACGCAAAGGGCGAGGGCGGGGGGGAGACCTTCCGCCCGCGCGGGGGCGTCAGCGCCGGAGCCGTCGCTGGGGCTGGCGCTGTCGCCCCCCCTGTCGTCGTAGCCGGGGTCGGCAGCGTACGCGCCACCGGAGTCACTGTCGCCGCCCGGCGGGGCCGACGACGGTGCCAGGGTCAGCACCGAGGGGCCGCGATAGGGCAACGCGGAGACGTCGTCACCGGGGGGGCGGGCGACGGGGCCGCCGCCCCCGCCACCACCGCCGACGGTCCCCTCCGGGGGGTCCATCCCGCCGACCGCCCCCCCGACCCCCCCCCCCCCGGGGGGCGCGCCCAGAGGCCAGGCAGGGGTCGTCCAGAAGAGAGCTCCGCCGTCCCCTCCTCTCCATCCGCAGGGTCGCCACCCCGGTGCGAGCCGGTCCTGGAAGATCACCTGACCTGTCTCGAGGCGCTCGATCAGGGCGACGCCCGCGGCGTCGAGGGAGAGCCCGGGGCCGCGGGAGCGCTGGGGGGGCCCAGGGTGGACCGCCGGGGCGGGCGGGGGGGCGGCCACGGCGCCGTCGGCGTTGGCATCGTCGGTGGCGGCCGGACGGGGGCAGCAGAGGCGCTGCTCGCACCCGAGGGGGAGGCGGAGGCAGGCGGCGTCGGAGGGCGGGGCGGGGCCGGCGGCGCGACAGGCCCCCCCAGGGGCCCTGCCCCTGGCGGCCGCGAGCCGCGCGGCGGCGAGGGTCCAGCTCGCACCCCCGGTCGTCTCGTCCTCGACGCCCTGCCGGAGGCGGAACGAGAAGCTCCCCGCCCCGCCCCGAGCGGGTACGGTAGCATCGATTCCCCCGTCGGCCTCGGCGGCCCACCACACCCGGGGGACGCCGCCGCCGCCGTCGGGCGTGGGCCCCGCCGGTGGGGCCACGAGTGCCGCACCCCGCAGGCTGCCCGGCACGGGTCCCACCCCCTCTCCGCGATGGGACCAGAGGGCGGTCCAGCCCCCCTCGAGGGGGGCAGCCGAGTCGTTCTCGACGCTCATGAGGGCGAGGAGCGGAGGAGGGGCGGCGGGGGAGGGGGCGGAGGAGGGGCCATCTGTCTCAGCTGCCGTCGCCGCCCCTCCCACTCCCGCTCCTCCAGAGAGGACGTCTGGGGAGGCGACGAGGAGGTAGAGCGACAGCTGCGGGGTGGAGGGGGAGGTGGAGAGTACAGGAGGAGATGGGGGGGCGAAGGAATGAGCGTGGGTGCTGACGGGAGGCAGAGGTGGGATCCCCTGGATGAGAGGAAAACGCCGCCCAGGCTGCGGGCGTGATCCCGCGTTTCCGTCTCACCTCGTCCGACGCGCACGATAGGGAAGAGTCGACGCCGTTGCCCGCCAGCGCGAGGGCGCGGCCGGAGGTGATCGTCGTCGACCTGCCGACCGCGCCACCCCCGAGGCGCCGGGCGAGGTGCGGTTGCGGGGCCGACGACGCTGACGGGTTTGACGGCGATCTCTGGGCTACGGTGAAAAAATCTCCAGATATCAGGACATATTGAAGAATGAAACATCCGATGGAGAAAAGAAAAAACGCTCTTAGGCCCAAGTCGCGTCGGGAGAGAGGGTCGCGGTCTACTGCCGACCGCGACCCTGCGGCCTCAAACGGCAACGCTCTGGTGAGTAGGCGGCCCGTGTAGGGCTTTTGGGGACAAAGACGACCTATTTCGTCCCGTTACAATGTTGGTGGCGAGCTGAACCGGCTTTTAACATCGTTCGCGGGGGGGAAAGGGCTCGGCAGTCCTCCCTCGCGGGTTGTCATGTCCGTCCCGTCCGCAGCCCGGTCGGCGCCCGCGTGGCGTCGGCCCCCTCCCAGGCTCGCCCAGGCGCGGCCCTGCCTGAGCCCGCTTCGACGTCAACGCCGGCGGCGGGAGCCGCGGGAGCCGCGGGCGCCGCGGCGCCGCCGGCGGGCGTTTTGGACGCCGGCCCAGCTGTCAATCTGGTGGTCGGCGGCGCGTCCGTCGCGATAGCCACTATAGCCACAAACCCTCTCGATGGCGAGAAAGGGGGAGCGCGACTCTCCCTCGCCTCCGTCGAGGGAGACCACGACACTGCCACATCGGCTGCGTCGATATCCTCCGACGCCGCGACGGCGCTCGTCACCACTCCCCCACCCCCCTTCCCCACTTCCCCCCAGTCATAAAGGTCCGCATGCAGCTTACCTCCCTAGCCTCCACCGCCGGCGCCGCCGTGACCCCCACGTTTGCCGGCGCGGCCCGAGCCGCCGTCGCCGGCCCCGACGGCGTTGCGGGCCTGTGGACAGGGTGGCGCCCTGCCGTTGTGCGGGCGAGCACCTATGGGGCCCTCCGCCTCGGACTGTACACGTCGTTCCGGGACGAGGGCGGGAGATGGATGGGGCCGGTCGACGGTGACAGAGACGATGGCGGGCCAAGCCAGGGCGACGGCAAAGCCCCGGCGCCCCTCTCCGTCCGCGTTGGCGCGGGAATCGCTGCGGGAGCCCTTGCTGCTGCTGTAACGTCTCCCCTCGATCTCGCCAAGGTTCGGCTCCAGCGGGGAGGTGGCGGCGGCGGCGGTGCGGGCGCAGGCCGAGGTGGGGCGTTCGCCGTCGTCGCCCGCGTCGCCCGCGCTGAGGGCGTCCTGGCGCTCTGGCGGGGCGTGAGCGCGGGGGCCGCGAGGGCGGCGGGGCTGACCGCCGCCCAGTGCGCGACCTACGACGGGCTTAAGGCGTGGATCGGGGGGCTGTCGCTGCCCTCGCTGCCGGCCGCCCCCTTCGGCCCGGACTCCGGGGTGGCGCGATGGGGCGCGGTGGCCGGCGCGGGGGCCATCGCGACGGTGATCACGGCGCCCTTTGACGTCGCTAAGCAGCGGATGTTCGTCCACGCCGCCGGCGGCGGTAGTGTCGGGGGGGCGGCCGGGGGCGGCAAGACGCCGTCGCTCGCCGGCACCCTCGTTGGCCTCATCCGCGAGGGTGGCGTGGTGGCGCTGACGCGCGGAGCGGGGGCATCTTGGCTACGCCTGGGACCGCAGACGGCCCTGACCTTTGCGGCGAACGAGTGGATCCGGAAGTCGGCTGGGCTGCCGGCGCTCTGATGGTGGGGCGCGGGCGTGGCGCATACGTTGAGGCCGCCTCCTCTTGGTGAGTTCTGGCCTTAATCGATTCTTCATCGTATCTCCTCCCTCCCTCCCGATGTCGAGCCTCGCGAAGTTGTATTGGGCGGCTTTGAGCTTAGAAGACGACCCGAAGCGCTCTGGAGGGCGCCTGAACGCTCCCTGCGCCGGCCGGCTGCGTCGGCGGCGCCGCTGGTCATTCGCAGCGCTCTTTAAAGGCGGATCCGGCCCTCGAAATGGCCTTCTCCAAGGCCATGACGACTCGTCCTGTCGCAGACGACGTGTGGGGCAGCGAGAACCCGTCGAACGCCTGCCCTGATGCCTCCCACCCGGACGCCCCCCCCTCGGGCCTGCTCTCGGCGAGCGCCCGCCGCGGGGCCCGCGCCGCCGGCGAGCGCGAGGGTTTCTCCGCAGGCGAGGCCGAGACCACACAGACCGGCTTCGAAGCGGGGGCGAGTCCTCGATTCGGCAGGGGAGGGAAGAAGGGATAGTTGACCACTGTTGAGGCGACGCGACCGACAACTGGCGGCCCCAACCCTCACTGCGGACTGTCCCCCACTCCCCCCCCTCAGTTCGTCGAGGGCGCCGCCCTTGGCGAGGAATGGGGCTATGCGCGCGGCGCGTACGCCACACGCGCGGCGCTGGTGGCGGCGCAGGTGGCGCAGGCGACTCGGTTGGGTCCGTTGTCGGCCCCGCGGCCGGCCCCGGCCCCCCCGGCGGGGGGATGGGGCGCGGGGGACGTCCCTCCTCCCCCCATCGCGTCCTCCGCTCCGGCGTCCGCCCCAGCGAGCTGCGCCGCGGCCGCCGCAGCCGCCGAGCCGCCGCCACCGGGCGCAGATGACGCGGCCGCCGCCCGCGCCTGCGCCGAGGCTGCTGCGTCTGCACCCAGATTTGAATCATTTGTCGCGGCGGGGTGCGCCGCGGGCGGCGAGGGTGGTCACGCCCAAGCCGCCGCCCCGGTTGCTCACGTCACGCCCGAGGAGGTGGCGGCGGCGTTTGCGGGCCGAACGGATAAAATGGTGGCGCGGGCGGCGGTGCGGGCGGCGGTGGCGGCGGCCTTGGCACGAAAGCGGCGGTGAGAGAGGGAGCGTCGGAGTTGCGGGGTCGGGGGCGAGCGCGACAGGCTCACGAGTAAGAGTCCCCCTTCTCTCCCTCTTTCTCACCATCCTCATCGTCCACGACGGTGTCGACGACGGTAGCCACCCCGCCCCGCTCGAGCGATGGGCGACTTGTCGACTGAGTCCTCGGCGGCCCCGTCGGCGGCGCCGCTCGGCCCCGCTGCCCCCCCAGCGCCCAAGATCAGCATGGCGACGGCCCCAGTGCGTCGGCCGTCGCCTTTTCCCAGCGGCCGGGACCTTCGGACGGGCGCGTGGTGGAGAAAGAAGGGCATCAAGCATTTCTTGCCTCTCGGTATTGCGTTGGCTCTCATCGTCGGCCTGGCCTGGCGAGAGAGGGGAAGGAGCCGACGCCGCCACTGACGGCCACTGGCGGCCCCCCTCGCTCCCTCGAATCCGCGCTCTCGGCCTCGAGAGCAGAAACTTCACGAGATTTTCTCAAAATTGACCTCGAAGTGCCCCACGCGCCGCGAGAGCGACCTTGGAAGCGTCCCTCGCCCGCCGCCACCCGCGCTCAAGGCCAGGCCCGTTCGCCTGCCTCCCCAAACTTGCACCCACCTCTCCCCCTCCCATGTGTCCCCAGGCCCAACCCAGGAGCATGGCTCAAGGAGCAGGAGAGTCAGGGATGGGAGATCGTCCCCGCCCTCTGCGTCAGCCTCATCTTTCTTCTCCAGGGCCTCGGCCTGCGCACGGACGAGGCGCTCGAGGCGGTGCGGGCGCCCAAGGCGCTCATCTACACGGTCGTCGCCATCCTGGCCATCACGCCGCTTTTCGGCTTTCTGATGGTGCGAGTGCCGCTGGGTCCCGCCGAATTCAACGTAGGTGCGGGTCTGTTTTGTTGCGTGCCCACAACACTGACGAGCGGCGTGGCGCTCGTGGGCGCGGCGGGCGGCAACGCCACGCTGGCCCTCTTGGCGACGGCGGCGACCAACCTCATTGGCGTCGTCACCACGCCATTTTGGCTGAGCGCCATTCTGGCCTCGCGGCCCGATCTCGAGGCTGACATCGCCGCGGACGATCCGCTTGCGGCTGCCGCCCCTGGCGGTGACTCCACTGTATCTCTCGACGCCGTCGACCTCCTGCTCAAGCTCCTCGCGACTATCCTCGCCCCCCTGGCCGTCGGGAAGGGGGTGCGGGAGCTCGGACGGCCCGTGACGATAGATCTTGCGGCCAAGCACAAGCAGGCGATGGGCCTCACAGCCAACGGACTGCTCATCGCTCTGGTGTGGATGTCAATTTCGGCAAGCGCTGACGCCTTTGGCTCGGCTGGCGCTGCCAACATTGTCGGCTGGGTCGTGACAATGATTGCCCTCCACCTCGTGTGGCTGACCATGAACGCCTTCGCCTGCGGCCCGCTTGGGTTGAAGCTGCCCGCTGCGGGCTACCGCGCCGCGGTGATGCTGAGCTCCCAAAAGACGCTACCTGTGGCTGTCACCGTCCTGTCTTATCTGCCCCGGTCGTACGGCGTCGGCGGCCTGGCCACCATCCCCTGCGTCGTGGGACACATGTCTCAACTATTTATCGATTCGGCCGTGGCGAGCCGATGGGGCAGCGTCCCTGACGGCAGAACTCCCGACGTCGATCCTAAGCCGGCACCAGGCGCGCCGGGGGCCGAGACGGAGGGCGACAACGACAACGTGCCCGAGCTGGGTGCCGACGCGGCCCGAGGCGTCGGCGGGGTCCGCTTGTCCTCGCGTAAGGTGTCGGGACGGCTCACGTCCTTACGGGGATTCTTCGACGGGACGGGGAGAGACGAATATGTCGAACTCACGATGTAGAGGGAGAGAGAGAGAGAGATAGAGACGCTCGTTGATGAAATTTGTGCCTGTCGGGGCGGCGCCCTTCAGGTCGACCTGCCCTTAATGTCTCCCCTCTCCACTCAGCCCTCGTGGAAGGTCCGACGGATGACCTCGAGCTGCTGCTCTCTGGTCAGCTTGACAAAATGGACAGCGTACCCAGAGACGCGCAAGGTGAGCCCTGGGTGGCGCTCCGGGTGCTCCATGGCGTCTTCGAGCGTGGCGCGGTCGAGGACGTTGATGTTGAGGTGCTGCCCGCCCTGTCCGAGGAGGTAGCCGTCCAGCAAGGCGCAGAGATTCTGCTCGCGCGCCGTGTCGTGCTTGCCAAGTCCGGCAGGCGTCAGTGACAGGGTGACGGACACACCGTCCATGCAGTCCTTGCCCCAGTCGACGGACGAGACGGACGTAAGGGCACTGGCGGCACCCCTGGTGTCGCGCCCAGACATCGGATTGGCTCCGGGAGCAAAGGGCTCACCGCGGAGGCGGCCGTCGGGGGTGTCTCCCGTCTTCTTGCCGTATACGATGTTGCTAGTGATGGTGAGAACGCTCAATGTGTGCTCGGCGCCGCGGAGGGCAGGGTAGCGCCGCAGCGACTCGGATAGCCGCGACGTGAGTGATTTGGCGACGGCGTCGGTGCGCTCGTCGGCATTGCCAAAGGCCGTCCATGCCCCCTTGGCAGGGTCCTCCTCAACCCGGAAGGACGTGGCGAGCCCGCGCGTCGGGGATCCCTCGGCATCGTCGTAGACAGGGAAGACACGTGCATCCCTGATGGACACCAGGCTGTCGACGGCGCACGAGAGGCCCGCGCACCCAAAGGCCATCAGCCGGTGCACCTTCGTGTCGTGAAGAGCCATCTGGACGGACTCGTAGCAGTGCCGGTCGTGGGACCAGTGGATGGCGTTCATGGTAGACACGTAGATATTGGCAAGCCAGTCGAGCGCAACGTCGAGCCGCGCGTTCAGCGTCTTGTAGTCCAAGGGCTCGCCCGCCTCGGCCCGAGCCCGAAAGTCGTCCCGCCACTGAGCCCATCCTGCGGGGCCTACTTGGGCGCCAGTCAGCTCGTCCCTCCCGCCGTTGAGCACCATCAGCAACAACTTGGGCAGGTTCATGCGCGCCCCAAAGTACTGCATGTCTTTACCCATCCGCATGGCCGAGACGCAGCACGCGATCCCATAATCGAGGCCGAACCGGGGCGCCATGACGTCGTCTGACTCATACTGCAGCGCGCACGTCTTGGCCGAGAGCCGCGCGGCGTAGCGCCGAAAGGGCTCGGGCAGGCCCGTCGCCCAGAGCACCGTAAGATTGGGCTCGGGGGCGGGTCCCAGCGTCTCCAAGGTGTGGAGGAGGCGCCACGTCGTGGCCGTGACACCGTGGACGGCAGGCGATGCTCTGTCCGATGAGCTGGCGCGCGTGCCCGCCACGGCAGCCGTGACCCACGTCGGGTCTCCGCTGAACAGGGCGTCGTAATCCGGCGTGCGCAGGTGCCGCACCAGCCGGAGCTTGACCACAAAGTGATCGATGATCTCCTGGGCAGTTGCCTCGGTCAGGGCGCCGCGAGCGAGGTCGCGCGAGATCCAAGCGTCGAGAAAGGCATCAACACGGCCGAGGGACATAGCCGCGCCGTCCTGCTCACGTACGCTCCCAAGGTAGGCCAGATAGAGCCACTGGGTAGCCTCGCGGGCGTTGCGCGCAGGTCGACCCAGATCGCACCCATAGGACGCGCCCAGGGCGCGGAGCTCCTCGAGCGCCGCGACCTGTCGCCCCACCTCCTCGCGCAGGAGGAGGGCGTCGTCATCCAACGCGAACCGCCGACCCGCCGTCTCGGGCGTCGAGCCGTCCTCGGCAACGACGCCAAGGCGGTCGTGGTCGGCCCGCTTCTCCGCGATAAGGCGATCGAGGCCGTAGAGCGGCAAGCGACGATAATCGCCGATGATGCGGCCGCGGCTGTAGGCGTCGGGTAGGCCCGTCAGCAGGCCCGCCTTGCGTGCCGCTCTGATCTCGGGCGTGTAGAGATTGAAAACCGCGTCGTTGTGGGTGAGAACGGGTCCACCGGGTCCGTAGATCGCCCGCATGGTGGGATCGGCCTCCTTCCCGGCGGCCTGCAGAGCCTTTTCGACAACGCGCCAGCCGCCGCGGGGCTTCACGGCCCGCTTCAGCGGCGCGTCCGTCTGTAGACCAACGACCACGTCGTCGACGCATCCTGGCTCGCCGGGGGCGGGGCCGATGAAGCCGGGCGGAAAGGACGAGGGGCCGACGGTTGAGGCCACGGCGGGGTCGACGTCAAGGACGTGGTTCGTCGCCCTTAGCTCTGCGGCCAGCAGGGCCTCGACGCGGTTCCGGAGCTCGGTCGTCTTGGGGGTGGGATCGGCGAGCGAGGGGGAAAAGTCGGCGTCGAGGGGAACGGCCCGGTCTGCAATCCATCCTTCGACGTCCAGGGGCTCGGCGGGGTCGGGGAGGAAGGCCGCAAGGTCGGCGGCTGTGGTAGAGGCGGAGACGGAGGCGTGCGGGAGGTCGCGGGAAGAGGTGGGCGGGGTTGTCGCGGGATGGGCGAGGTAGAAGATGAATTATGGGGTCGGCTCGTTGGGCGGACGGACTCGCCGACGACATTTCCAGTCTCCTGGGGGTCGACGCCGACGGCAAGGTCGGCCACGCGGGTCCTGTCCGACGCGGCGCTTCCTGCGGTGGCATGAGGAGAGATCGGCCCTCTGGAGCGAGTGATCGAGATCGAAGTCCCCTCGTTGTAGGAGTTGAAGGGAAAGGTAGTAGCGGGACTTGCAGCGAGGAGCCGGCAGCAATGCTCGGCTGACCTTGCCGGCCGCCCCGTCCTCAGGACCGGGGCGGTGAGGGTGGCGTGCATGATTTTGTGTAGTTTTAGGGGGTTTTGTTGTCCTGTTCGATTCTGTGCGCTACTTGGCCTTGTTGAGCCAGAAGAATTCCATTTCTCTCGCCAGCGTTCACGATGCCGTACGAGAGAGGCCGCCGAACCGACAGCAAGGGATGAGGAAAGGGTTGAGGAAAAATGAATACATTATATATTTTCCAGCATCGCGTTCTCCCGCGCCCTCGCCTCGTCCCCCATTCCTCCTCACTGAAGTGTACATTGTTTCCGACGCAGTGACGATGGAAGGACTCGCCAACGGCACGTCGTCGAGGCTACCGTTATAAAACGCCCGCACCAGCTCGTCGTCGTCCCTGCCCGCCCACGTTGGCGCCCTCAGCTACAGCCTAGCCACGTTCTCAGCCGCCAGGGCCGCCACGCCTGCATGTGTCCACATGGACGCCGAGGCGATGTGCGGCGCCAGCACGGCACTTTGACACGCGGAGTGACCGAGCCAGCACGGCCTCATCCCAGCTTTCGGTAAGCTTGCCACGTCCTCTGCTCGCCGTCGGGAAGATGCAAGACCTCGACGCGGCACCCAGCACGGACGAGGACATTGATCCATCGGTCGCCAATGATTGGCTTGGTCACCACGACGCGGAGGGCGCTGCCGGGGTTGGTCGCCCCCACGGGGACACTGTAGACCATCTCCTGGACCAACAGAGTGCGCGAGATGGCGTCCGCGGCGTCGCCGCGCCCGCTCGCGGCGGCGGACGCGGTGACGGCAGGCGGCCCGTGGCGGTGGCCTCGACGTTGGCCGTCGCTGGCGATGACGAGCGCAGAGTCCGCCCGCCCTGGTTGGGGGGGGGGGGGGTGGTGGAACGCGTAACCTCTCTACGACATCGCGAAATTCAGCGAGGTCAGGCGAGGCCGAAGGTGAACTATCTCACATCGACGCATGGACGCGAGGCCTTCGAGGCGTCGACATGCTTACTTTTCGTCGGGGTAATTTCGCCGCGACGCTGTCCCAACGCTACTCCTGCCGTCCTGCGGGGGCGGCAGGATAGTCCCGTCCCGTGAGCCCCCACCGTTACCCTCGGGGAAGCTGCTGTCTCCTGCTCTCTGCGAGGATCGGCCGCTCTTTCCCGCTCTTTTCTCAGCCCTCTCTCTGTATTAGCCCTCTCTTTATCTCATTTTTCTCTCTTTCTCGCAGTCATATGAATGTTGAGAACCCTCCACCCCGGATATTTGACGGGAAGACGCACCCCGAGGATGAAAACCAGCAGCGCTTCCCCGGGTACCAACAGCCGTCTCATCATCATGGTCCCGTCCCGGTGCTCATGCAGCCCGTCGCCCAGGGCGCCGTCGTTGGCGCCATTGTCGACCCCCACACTGGCGCTCCCGCCGGCGCCATCCCTGGTGTCAACTCCAGCCACGACCAGTGGCTGACGCCCAGCCTAGTCTTCTTCGGCCTCGGCTTCTGCTGCGCGCCCGCGTGGATTTGCGGCGCGGGCATGGGCCTGACGCGAAACTGCGGCGGCGTGCCCCCGGGGACGCCGCAGGCCACGCGCGAGCTCGCGTGGGGATTTGCAAGCCTCATCGCCCTGATTCTGGTGACCGTGCTTATCGTTGTGATGGTCGTTGCCGTCTTTGACTTTGCCAACAAGGTGCAGGAGATCATCCCCGACTGCGTCGAGAACGGCAGCTGCGAGTTCTGCTGCCTCGACGAGCAGTGCAACAATTTTGCCCCCTGCGAAGAGTATGGGTACGAGTACGGGACTGCAGCGGTGGACGAGTAGCGAGCGATGGATGGATGACGCCGGCGTCGTGAACTAGGCTCCAGCGTGGGAGGAAGGGGACGCTGGTCGCGTCGAGCTGGCTCGTCAGGACCACGGCGGTCGCGAAGGCCTGTGCGCGCCATTTCGACGTCACAATGATCGACGAGTTCCGAACGAGCCAGATGTGTCACGCATGTGGTCGTCGGTTACATGCTGTGAAAAAACGGAGTGCCGATGGCACGGTCCACGAAGTGCGAGGCTTGCGGCGGTGTGGTTCCACCGATTGCGCAAGCGTCTCGTTCAAGGGTCGCGACCACAACGCTGCGCTGAACATCTTGCGGTGCTTCCGCGAGACTCGGCGCCCTACCGATCTGTCTCGCGACCCCGAGCAACCCGGACTGAGGAATTTATTCTTCATGCTTCGGGGTGACTCCGCTAGCGGGACCAGTGGACGTGCAAGGTCTATGCTGGACTAGCACTTCGCGTCCTGAGGGTGAGCTCGAGAAGCGGGGAGGGGAGGGTGAGCTCAGGGGAGGGTGAGCTCGAGCAGCGTTCCGCCCGCCCTCATCCGCGCCGGCAGTTGCATCATGTTGGCGTGACAAGACTCGTTCATTCGCGTGATACGGCAGAGACGCGTTCGGAAGTCCCACACCGGCGTTGAATCGCCGCGCCGGCCGTCCGCGCCGATCGTCCGCCCAGGCAGTCGCCGCGCCATTGTACCGCAGTCCGTGGCGAGTCAGACAGCGTCCACGAGGATTCGGCTACGTAGGGCGTGACAGGAAAGACCCCAACAACCCAAGCTTCCCGATGCCCCGCCGCCGTCGCGTCGGCCTCGCCATCGGCGCGTGCGCCACCGCCGTCCCGGTCGCCGGCCTCCAGTGCAACGATCAGGTGGCTTTTTACGCGTCGTGCTCCTCCCGGCAGAGCCCCGCCGACCTCGAGGCCCTCGCATCTGGCGGCCTCGAAAGCGGACTCATGTGCGTCGCGACCCTGGCGGCGCTCGAGGCGGCCGAGGCCGCGGGTGGAACGGGGGACGCGGCGACGATCGAGGCGGCGGAGGCGTGCTATGCGCGGGACGAGGAGGCAGCTGGGGTCGCCCTTGGCCTCCTCTGGCGTTGCATGAGCGACGCCCCCAGTAAGCGAGTTGGGGCGGTTGGGGGGCAATCGCGACGCGACAACGACCAGGTCCTCGACCCACCTCGTCCCACCGACCCCACACTCGCAGCGGGCAAACCTGCAACGAGGCCCTCGCCGCGAACAACATTGACGAGGATGTCGACCCGGACCCCAATGTCCCTGGCCCCGACGGTTGGGCCTGCGAGGAGCGCGTCCATGCCTTCTTGATGCCCCGGATTGGGGGCGGAGAGGGGACGGGCGTCGGAGACCGGGGCCTCAATGCGCGTTGGACGGTGCCCGCGGGCTGCCTGCCCGTCGACGCGTGCCCAGTGACGGCGGAGGAGGAAGCGGTGACGGAACCTGCAGAGGGTGAGCCGGCTGAGGAAACGACAACAACGCTGCTCGAGCGTTGGACGGCGGCTGAGGTGGCGTGGGAGGCGGCGACGGGAGGGGGCCTACCGTCCTTTGCCGACCGGTGGCCCCTCCACACGGCGTCCGCGGCGGTTGTCGACGTTGCTGTCGTCAACGACGACACCACCGATGCGGGCGCCGAGGGCGCAGACCTGGCGGAGCCGACGATCAACTTCCCCGCCAGGGGCTACGAGGTCGCGGAAGATCCCGCGGCTCCACCCTACCCGATCCCGTATGGGACGGGGGGGTGTGGAGTGCCGGGAGAGCCACTTGAAGCCAAGGTCTTTATTGCGGACGCGGCGGCGGTCGCCACGTCCGTCGTCGCTGCCCTTGGGGGATTTTTCGGCTTGGCCGTCTTCCTGTGAGGTCTGAGCCCTGCCGACCGCCCGACGCGTGGCGGTGATGCGGGCCGCAATCACGCCTGAGGTGTCGAATCGGCCAAGGACATCTCCCTTAACGGCCATGGACATCTCGCTCGACTCTTCAGCATCCCAATGAGTCTAAGCCGTTCTACCGGCGACAGCCCCGTGTCGCGCAAGCCCAGCCCCACTTCCTCGGGCGAGAGTTGGCCCCGAACCCCGCCATCCAGAGAAACGCGATGTCGACGAAACGGCCCATCGACAGGTTCGTGTCCTCGAGCGCCACCCCCCGCGGGCGGCCCGGTGCGCTGGCACGTCTCCACGCCCTTGCTCCGAGAGAGGTCGAGCGGACGGTTTAAGGGGCCCCCGGCGGCATGATGGTGGCTCGTCAGTGTGACGAAGATCGGGTCGGAAGCGGGGACGATCTCCACCTCGTCCAGATGGAGACAAGGCTCGAGGCCTTGCGTCGCCCTCCGGCCGCCTCCCAACTGTCTCCCCCCGGCCGCCACCCCACCAAAATCCGCCCCCACCGACCAATCTAGCTCGCTCACTCTCCAAATCAATCGTGCCGTATGCTCTCGACCACTCTACCGCTCCTTCAGAGCGCCCGGCCAGCCGAACGCCCACGTATGCTCTCGACCACTCTACCGCTCCTTCAGAGCGCCCGGCCAGCCGAACGCCCCAACCCGCTCAACCCGGTCTCTCGTCGTCGCTGCCGCGCTCAAGTGTCGACCTCAGCGGTGGAGAGGGCCGCTGACGACGTCTGTCCCCCCCACCTCCAAGCGGCAGAGCCTAGCGCCCTCCTGATCGGCCGCCCCGGCGACCTCGCCGCCCGCGTCGCGCACGAGCCCACCCCCCGAGAGTCCACCGAGGACGCGGCGCGGCTCGCGGCCGACGAGGACGACCCCCTCGGCCGCGCCATTCCCGGCCGAGTGCATTCATACGAGTCCTTCTCGACCGTCGACGGGCCGGGCGCGCGCTTTGTCGTCTTCACCCAGGGCTGCGCCTACCGCTGCCAGTTTTGTTGGCGAGAAGAGAGGGAGAGAGAGAGAAGACGTGGGGGGACGCCTTCATTTTCCCTCCCGCCGGCAACCCACGCGAACGTGCCCACCGTCCACACTTCACCCAACTTGCAGCAACCCTGACACGTGGGACGTCCACGGCGGCCCTGGGGTCGAGCGCACTGACAGCCGCCGCGTCGCGGCCCTGGCCGTGCGCCACGCGCCCTACCTCTGCGAGCATGGCGGTGGCGTCACGCTCTCCGGCGGCGAGCCCCTCCTCCAGCCCGATTTTACTGCCGACGTGCTCCGCCGGCTCCGTGCCGCGGGCCTACGCACTGCCGTTGACACCACGGGCCACGGCGGCCCCGTCGTCTATGACAAAGTACTGCCCCACCTTGACCGCGTGCTCCTCTGCATCAAGGCGCCCGATCCCGACATCTACGCGCGACTCACGGGAGGGCATTCACAGCGGGCGGCGCTGGCCCTCGCCGACGCTTGCGGGTCTTGGCCGCTCTTTCACCCGAGCGAGAGTGGGCCGAGCGACCGACAAGGCGACCCGACCCGCGCGATCCCCATCACGGTGCGATACGTTCTGTTGCCCGGCCTGACGGACTCCAAGGCCGACCTAGACTGGCTCGTGCGATTCTGCGAGGACCGCCCTTGGGTCGACGAGATCGACGTCTTGCCCTACCACACGCTCGGCGTGGGCAAGTGGGCGGCACTAGGACTGTCGTATCCGCTGGTCGACCAGCGCCCGCCGACGCCGGACGAGCTCCGGTCCTTTGTGGGTGCGCTGCGCGAGCGGCTCGAGGGTGCGGGCGTCGCGGTGCAGGGGGCGGGGGCGTCCGAGCCGGGGCGGTTCGATGACGACGAAAACACAGCGACATCTGGGCTGGGGCGGCGAGGGGCAGGGGAGCGGTGGAGCCCGGGCTGAGATAGTGGATTGAAACACGAACCCCGGCGACTGCCTGGCCTTTGAGCACTGGCGCGGTGGTTCGCCACCGCTGCCGCGTCCGCTCGTTTTCCCCTCTTCCTCAAGCCCCTGCTGGCGCGAGGCCCGCTTCCAGCGCCTCCAGCCCCGCCCACCCCTTGGTCCAGCAGACGCCCTCGTACTTGGCACCCGCCTCGACGAGGTGCTCTGCCATCAGCACATTGCCCGTTAAGTCCACGACGGCCGCGTGGGTGTCGCAGCTCCCCTCGAGCGTCTCCTCGGTGCGGATGATGAGGATGTGCCCATCGTTTGTGCCGGGAACAAAGATGAAGTCAGACGTGCCGCGCAGGGGCTTGAAGCCTAGTAGAGGAGCGAGGAGCACATTGACCTCGGCTGGACCCGCGCCGCCAGGAAAGGGGCGGGCCGCAGCATCGACGTCCGATTCACCGTCGGGGCCAGCGTCGGGGCAGACCATCGCAAGGTTGCAGCACTTTGCGGTGTCGATCTCCTCGTCATATGGCTCGCGTGACAACTTACGCGGCATGAAGAACCACCGCTGGTGCGCCTCGGACCACCGGCCCGCCTCGTGAATCGCGTAGCCGGTCGATGCCCCCCCCGCAGGAGGGGCCGAGCCGACGCCCGCCGCGGCGCGGAGGGCGTTGAAGGTGGGCGTACCATCGACAGACTCGACCTCATACGTGCCAGGCGCGATGGCCTTGACCCACATCTCCCCGTGGTGTACGACGCTGCCGCTGTCGTCGGTGCGCTCCTTGCCTGTCGAGCCGATGACGAGACGTCCACCCCGCTGGGTGGACCACTCGGCCTTGAGGGGCTTTTTGGTCGACCCGTCCCCCAGCAGCAGCATGACGGGCTCGCCATCGTCCCTGCCGCCCGCGCGCAACGGCGTGACCATTAACCTGCGCGTCCCCGGGTCGACCACGACCTCCTCGACCAGGCCCGTGCGGTCGCAGCACGTCAACAGGCGCCCATCGAAGACGTCGAGCACGCTGTACTCGGCGCCCCGGGCCGACTTGTCGCCCCGCTCCGTGATGAGGTCGCTCGGAGCACCCTTGAGCTCGAGCTCATACGACGCTTCACCGCGGTCGCCCTTGTAACGCAGGGAGGCGAGGGCGAGGCGGCTGGCCCACTGCCCACCCTTGGCGTCGATTCGGCTCCCCTGGTCCTGATCGGCGATGAGGGCGAGGGGGAACTCGGCGCCCTCGGTGGGGGGCTTGGAAGCCCTGGCGAGGGCAGCGAGGCCCGCTCGGGACCGGGCGATGGCGTCGGCGACGGGCACGTGGCCGTTTTCGTAGTCCGCGTCGTCGACGTAGCCCCGCTCTGAGTCGAGAACCTTTGGCTCCTTAGGGGGGGCAGTGTGCTTGGGGGGCATAGCTCGCGACAGTGGGCAAGGTGCGAGGTCACGAAACCTGCGGGCGGCGGGGCGCGTGGCCGGTGTTGCGGCCGGCATTCTATCCCAAAAAAACCTATCTGTGACGTCGGAAGATCACAGCGCCCCGTCGTCTCTGCCCGATGTGCGCAGGAGAGACGAGCAACCATCCTCGCGTTGGCTGACCCCCGCATATGTGAAACGGGCCCTCTCACGCTTCTGAGGCTCGCCGCGGTCGCCAAGGTTAGCCGCCGAAGAAGAAATCGCACACGAAATTCCCGATGGGGACTTGAGGCTTCACAAAATTTCGCGAAAGCCTGCTGCCTAGCTGGCTCCCCGCCCTCTGCCGGCACCCACTCAAGCCGATCGCCCCCGAACCAGAGGCGAGCACCGTTCCGCTCCAGTCGCCTTTCCGTGCTGCGCACCGCGCCCATTCACGCCGTCGCTTGGGACAAGCGACTGCGCGCGCGACGGGTAGTGGTGGTTTCGCCCTATAGCGCGTCCTCTGTTGCCGGGCCACTGCCTCTGCCATTCTTTTTCCTACCGCAGACTTCGCTTTCGAAGCCATGGCGCCCTGTTGCTGCTCCGGCGAGGTTACCCCCCAGCCCAAGCAATGGTCCACGAGCCCTCTTCAATGCTACGGCGACTGCTCCTGCAAGGGGTGCTTCGGGTGTCTTTGCGGCAAGCCCCTCTCTGAGATGGGTGGTTGCGCCATCGCCGCTGTGCCCTCTGTCTGCCTCCATGGCATGGTGGCCCGGGCCATGGGCGGTGGCTCCTGCCTCGCGCCCTGCCTTTTGTTGTCCTTCTGCCCGTATCTGGCGTGCTGTATGATGCCGTCGATGCGGAAGCAGGTCCGTGAGAAGTACGACCTGCCTGCAACCCCCGCGGGCGACTGTATCTCGTGGTTCTGTTGCTGCGGTCTCACCGTATACCAGGAGGCCCGTGAGATCTCCCTCCGGGGCGCCGCAGGCTCGGCGCAGCTCCAGCAGGGCACTGTCCAGGTCGTCACCCACGCGCCCCAGCAGGTGCAGTACTAGACTACTGCGGGACCTGGCCACCGCAGGACTGACCAGGGGGGGAACGCCGGAACGTCCTCAGCTCGGGAAAGCAGTGGTGATGCCTCTTGTTCGTCGGGGATGGATTGAGAAATGGGGGTCGTGAACGAAGGGTCATCACGCGCGCTCGCTCGCTGACTCACTCAAGCGTCCCCGTCCCCCCCCCCTCTCCGCCCTTGCTCGACAGCGCCATCGCCGCGACAGCCCCGCCGAGGCCGCCCGTCATATCGGCCTCACTGCCCCCCTGGCCAACGTTGTCGCCGCGGCCCTTTCCAGCCCGCGACCGTGACCGCGACGCCGCCCGGTTCTCACGGAGTCGACCAAAGATGGACTTTCGGCGAGGCTCGCCGTCCCCATCTTTGTCGACTTCGCTATTTCCGCTCGCGGCGCGCGACCGGCCGCGACCACGCGCGGGCGTGTCGCCCCCATCCTCAGGGCCCGCGGGACCGTCTCTATCCTGGTCGTCGCCGCCGCCGCCGTAGCCGAGGGGGTTGTGCTCGAAACGGGCCACCGGTGGGACTCCGGCGTCTTCGGGCGCATCGGCAGAGTCCGAACCGTCGGCGCGCTCGGAGCCATCGCCGTTAGCGCCGGAGCCGCGCCGGGACCCGACGTCATCGTCGGGCCTGACACCGCCGCTGTCAGCGGACACGCCCTCTCGCCACGGCTCATCTCCCTCCCCCCTGAAGCCCGACGACCCGGCGCCACCCGGCCACCCTCCAGCGTGCTGCTCAGAGTCAAACGACGCCCCCGCGAACCCCTGGGGCGCGTCGACTTCGCGCGGCGTCAGCCCGCGCGCATCGGCGCCCGACCGGTGGGCCTCGCCCCGCGCGGCCCGGCGCCGGGCCTCGGCGCGGTTGGCGTCGAGCGAGGCGACGGATTGCCGGAGCTTGGCCTGCTGAACAGGATCGACCCGCGGTGCGAAGGCGCCCCGGACAACGTCGCCGTAGTGCTTGGCACGGCTCTTGCGCTCCTCCCGCTCGCGCTTTTCCCTGGCCTCGCGCTCCAAGCGCTGCTTCTTGTCGCGGGCGGCGAGGCGGGCCCCAGCGTTAGAGACGGGTGTGCCTCCGTGGCCGGGCCTCTGCCGTTCGAAGGCCTCCTTGAGCTCCCGCTGCTTTTTGGCGCGGGCGATTTCACGCTCCTTCTCTTGCATCAGAAAGGCCTGCTCGTGAGCCGCGACACGCCCCCACTCGTGCAGCGAGGCGGCGACAGCGACGGGGACGCCCGGCTCGACGCCCGTGGGGTCCGGGGGCGCGCGCGACAAGCCGCGGGCGGCGACCGCCTCGCGGGCAAGGCGAGCCTCTTCCTCCTCGCGGAGGCGGGCCTCGCGCTCGCGGAGCTTGCGCTGCTGCCGGAACAGGGCGAGACGCGAAGCCTCGGGGGAGGCGACCTCAGCGCCAGCCTCGGCGGCCGCGAGGGCCGCCGCCGACGCCGCCCTGGCGTCGTCCCTCCTCTTGTCCGCCGCCGCTGTGTCGTCCCGGTCCTCCCCTCCACCTTCCAAACCGCCCCCCTCTCCATTCTTGACCCCGGCCGGTGACGCGCCGCCGGACACGGAAAGCTTCCGCTGGCTCGACACCCGCGGACCCGTGACTGGCAGGACGACCTGACCGGGCTTCAGGTTGCCCCCTTCGGCGAATCGCTTGGCCTCGTCCTTGCGCCGTTGTCTCTCGGCCTGCCAGGCCTCGCGTTGCTTTCGCTTTTCCTCCTCCCGCTCGGCCCGCACGGCCGCAAGGCGTGCCTCCGATTCGGTCAGGGCCGCCTCGAGCTTGGCGACGCGGCGCGCCTCGGCGAGGCGTCGCTCCGCTGTCCGCGCCTCGCGCTCCATGGCGATTTCCGCATTGCGACGCACCGCTGCACCGTGGTCGAACCGTTCGACCCAGTTGTCTCCGCCCGCCGTGGCAAGGGTCGACCCTGGGGGCCAGTGGCCGCCGCCGAGGTCTCCCGCGAGGGCACCGATGCCGCCCCGGCCCTGCTGGCTACCCACGCCGAGGAGCGTGCTGCGGCTGGGGCTCGACTCGATAGGCAGAGCGCGATTCTTTGACACCGACGGACCTTTGCCGCCGCCCGCCCCGTCGGCGGTCGATGTCGACGCCCGCGGGTCGGGCCGCAGCCCTGCCGACCCAAGGGAGTCGCCGGCCCCGCCGTAGGCCGTCGCGTTTTTCGCACCGCGCACGGGAGGCTTGTGCATAGCTGTGTTGCCCGGCTCGAACACGTCGACCGAGGGGACGGCGGCGCGAAAGGTTCCGCCGGCGCCGGGGACATGGGCGGCCTGAATGCCCTTGACCGTTTTGACGACGGACATCGGCTTGGGGTGCCGGCTGCGGCTAGGGTTGGGCTTGGAGTTGGTCGCGTCGCCTCCCGCCTTGGGGCCGGGGGCGTCACCTGCGAGCGAGAGTGCGCGACGGTCGGGGTAGATGAGCGACAACGGGTCGTCGGTCGTGGTTCTGTCGGTCGAGGGGGCCTGTTGTCAGCGGCGCAACGCGGGCCATTGACGTGGGGGGGGCCGCGGACGCATATTCTGCTCTATCGCTTGCCCTTGGCGGCGGGTTCGCTGGTCGTCGGCTCGCTCATGCTAGCTCCGACGCGAGGAGGACAACGACGCGCGCGGCTGGGATGACGATCGCGACCCCGGACAGGAAACGAGTCAACGAGGCCGAAAAATGAGACAAGCCCACCCGACGTGCTCCCTTCTGCTTTCGGGATGCGGCGAACCACGACGCGAGCAATCCGAGGGAGCAGGGGCCGGCCTCGACAGACCCCGCGTCCGTTCCGTTCGCCGAGTACAGTCAGCAAAGGCAAGCCTCGCCCCCCCGCGTGTGGACGCAGCATCTTCCTCTTCTCTTCTTCCCAGGGCGAGAGAGTGCCGCGCCCGTCCCGGCCTTCCGCGTCGTTCTGCAAGCGCTCGTCGCGCACCGCTGCCCATCCGCCCTCTCACGCGTCACTTCGCCGAAACGGGTGGAGCGTCGTGAAGATCGTGCGGATAGAGGGTGTCGCTGCCCCTCTGGCAGTTCCGTTCCCCGGGAACGTCGGGAGGGCCAGCGTGCTGTCGCCGTCGACGAGGCCAAGACTTCGAGGGCACGCGACCAACGTCCCCACCCCACCCCACCCAACCCTCACTCAGATCCTTCTCCGCCGCTTCGCCACCGCAGCCGCCAGCAGTATGAACTCCATCGCCGGCATGCAGACGACCTGGAGGACCATCACCCCCGGCACGTCCGGTGCCAAGACGGTGACCAAGGGAGCCACGGTGGCGAGTCGCGTGGCCCAGGGCGGTGCGACGGGCCTCATCGTGCTTGTCGTCGGCCGCCCACTTGCCCCCGTCGCTCTCTTGTTGCCTTTGTTGCCCTCTCCCCCCCGGCGACCTCCCTGCCACCGCTGCGCACTCTCTCGCTGCTGCCTCCCCCGAATGTCCATCGTCCCGCGACCCGGACCGCCCCGCACCCTGGCGCCCGCCCGTCTGCAGACCGTCCACGCCACCGGAGTCGTCAAGGAAACGGGAAAGACCTTCTGGTCCACCAAGGACGCCGGGCAGTCGCCCTTCACCTACCAGGCAGGGGTTGGCGGCGTGATCCCCGGGTGGGACCAAGGATGTCTGGGCATGGCGCTGGGTGAAGCGCGTGAACTGGTGATTCCGGCGGCCGAGGGCTACGGCGCGGGCGGATTCCCGGCCTGGGGGATTCCTCCGGGGGCGACGCTGAACTTCACGCTCGAATGCCTCAAGATCGCGTGATGAGGGGCGGCGCGAACGCGGGGCAACGAGGCGAAGGGCCGCCTCGCTCCGACGTTCCTCCCTCCCTCACGTTTTCCGCTTCTTCTCGCCCTTGTCTTTACCCTTGCCTTTCTCTTGTCCCTTTTTCATCTTCGCTCTCTTGCTCTCCTTCCCCTCGGCCTTCTTGGCCGCCCTGGCGTCGCCATCGCCGTCGCCATCGCCGTCGCCCCCTGCCCCCGGCCTGTCGTCCCCGTCTCCAAACACGCGTTTGCTCCCTGCAAAATCCTTTCCGAGGTCCGAGGGTTTCTCCCTGCCGCCCCCGAGACCCGAGGCGTCCCCTTTGCGCCGCTGCCGTTTGTGCGCGTCCTCCCAGACCTTGGTTTGCAGCGCCTCAGAGAAGCCGTCGGCGCCGATGGCCCCCGCCACCGAGACGCGCGCGGCGACGTCGCGTCCGGCTGACCCGACCCACCCGCCGGAGACGAAGCCGAGAGCGCGGCCCCACCAGTCGGATGCCATGGGGGTGGGGGGCGGGCGGCCGTCGTCGTCGTGGAGGAGCTTGGGGAGAGGAGCGAGGCCGGAGACGGCGGCGGAGGCGCGTCCCGACGTGCACAGAGAGCGGTCGCCGGTCCCCTCGTCCTTGCCCTTCCCCCCGTTCATCGTTTTCCTGCCCTGAAGAGCGTCGACGAGGTGAGCGAGAGACCCCCAGTGACCGTTGTCCCCCGCGGTGTTGCTGGTCGCCAAAGCGGCGACAGCGGCGGCACGCGCAGTGGCCGGGGCGGTGGACGGTGCAGGCTCGGCGGGGGCGGCGCGACGGGGCGGGGGGCGGGGCGGGGGGGCATTGCCCCACCCGCGGGCCTTCCCCCCGGCCGCCAGACCGCCGTCGCCGTGGGTCGGGCGCGCCAACGGCTTGGGCGAGCGGGCCTTGGCCTTTGGCTCGGGCGCGGGTGCGGGCGGAGGCGGGGGAGACGGAGCAGGCGAAACGCGCTTCTCCCTCTCTCGCTCCGCTGCAGCCTTCTTCTCCTTCTTTTCCGCCCTTTTCGCAGCCCGTTCGACGACAAGACGCGCTTCGGCCTCCCTCTCGCGTCGTTTTGTCTCCTTCCTCTCCAGTTTGGCCCGTTTCGCGGCCTTCTTGTCCTTCTGGTCGGCGGCGGCTGTTGCGCTCGAATGGTTGCCGCCGCTGTCGTTGTTGCCGCCGTCGCGCCCCCGCTTCTTTCTCTTTCTCGTGTCGCTCTTCTCCTTGCGTCGCGTCTCGGCCCGCGAACCCTCCTCCTGCCCGTGCGCGGCCCGCTCGGCCGCCTCGAGCGCGGCGAGGCGCGCGGCCTTCCCGGGCCGGGCGCCCCAGCGGTCCGAGGCGAGGCGCGAGTCAGCCCCTCTCAACTCCTTGAGAAGGGCGGCCTCGCGTCCTCGAGCTCTCGCGTGTGGAACGGCAGCGGCGGCAGTGGCGAGCTTGGCGTTCTCGTCCTCGTCCTCTGAGGAGGAGGAGGAGGAGGACGACGACGACTCAGACGATGACGACGACGAAGACGACGACGACGAGCCCGACCCCTTCGCTTTCTTCCCGCTGCCGTGGTGCGCGGCCAATCGCGCGGCGACGCCGTCGAAGGCCCCTTCCCACCATTGGGCCTTCCAGTCGTAGGCCTGGCTCGCGGTTGCGCCCACGCCCAGGGCGTCCTCGCGACGCTTGACCGTTACACGGTCCTCTCGCCCCTGCTGCGCGGCCCCGAGCCCTTTTCCTTGCCACCCCATCTGCTCCAGCATCTTGCGCCCGAAACCGCTGTACTGACGCTTCTCGGGGGCTCCGATCGCGGCCGTGTGGCCGGCGGGGAGCTTCATGGCGGCGGCGAAGCCGGCGCGGCACAGCGGAGGCCGATTGCACTGGTGCGGAGGCGGGGCGGGGGTCGTCGAACGCCGGCGTGATTCGAGGGCAGCGAGAAGCTACGGCGCGAAAAAGAGCAGAGAGGACTGGCGGGATCGAGTTGGAAGAGGCTGAGCGAGTCGTTGACGCCTCAAGCCCGGCAGGAACGCCGACGGCCGACGTGAGGGCCGGCCGCCGGTCCGAGATGATCGGCTCGCCTCCTCCTCGTCCACCGAGGAACAAGGCCACACAAGCAGAACTCTCGGCACTCCCATCGAGAGACGAGGGCTCGCATTGTCCAGCTTTGGGCCGTTGCGGTTACACTCGAGAATCCACGCTTCGACCGAGGCGAGAGGCGCTCCCCCTGCGCCACCGAGGGCCAGATAACCGTGCTGGATTTGGCCCCGGCGGGGGTTTTGGGCCTGCCCCCCCCCCAGGAGGCGCAGACCGGCGACTTCTCCCTTGCAGCGTTCGGCAGGAGGACGACCAACGGAGGCCCCACGGCGGAGGCGCTGGTGTCCCGGCGGCGTAGCCCAATATGCCCCTCGGAGGACAGGTGAGAGGACGGAACTCGGCCCCGAGGTCGGTCAGTGCCGCTGTGTCGGCTGTGTTGGCTTGGGGGGGGCTCCCCCATCTTCGCGTGGTTGGCCGCGCCGCGCATGGCCTGCTGGAAGACCGATGAGTGTTGCAGAGCGCCACGATTCGGCACCGGGACTTCCTCCCCGCGTCTTCTTCCCCGTCCGCCGCCCTTCCGACAACGCGCCCCGCGGCGCCATGCGCCAACCTCAGCCCAGAGCCGACCCCCGCCCCCCTCCTACCCTCCCCCCACTCGCGTAGGATGACGGCAAGAGTAAGCCTGCCCCTCTGACCACTCGCGGAGAAGCCGCGGACGCCCCCGAAGCCCCCGGAACCCCTGCTCTCCTGCGTGTCCTCGAGGGCGCCCCCGTAACGCCCCTTCTCTCGGCCGCTCGGGATGACGACTCGGATCGCGCCGCTGCTGTCGCCCTCGGCGCCCAGACCCCCGGCGGGCGGGGAGATGTCGAGGGCTTACGGAGTCTGACAGGCACCGCGGCCCAGCGCAGGGCCGACTGGGACGCTTACCTGGTCCAACAAGGCCCTCTCGCTCCGCTGACCACACCGATCGAGCTACAGAGCCCGCCATTGCCCAGGGCTGCGGCCGTCGACTCCGGTTTTGCCCGCCGTGCGATCGACGACGACGAGCCCCAACGCGAGCAGTCGAGGCCGGTGCCCGTCATGAGCAAGTCTGGTCGCTTCTCGGTCGACCTGGTGAAGTCTGGGAGCGGTCGCGACTTGGCGGCCTCGCGCCGTGCCGCGGATGGTGGGCTGCCGGGGGTCGTCCACGAGCGCCTGTCGAGGCGCGAGGATCACGAGTCGAAACGCGACGACGCGTCCAACTGGGTGCCGCCGACGGATGGGGCACTGGCTCGGTTCTCGATTCCAGTGGCCGCTCCGGCTGCCAACAAGTGCGGGGCCAAGGATGGCGTCCAAGGCGCCATTCATGGCCGCAGGAGCGGGCGCTCTGTCGCGGGATCCGCCTACAGTCGCGGTTCTGTCACGGCCTCCATCTTCAACCCCAAGCCCCCGGCGGCCCTAGTCACTGCCCACGTGCGTAATGCCGGTGAGCCGACGACGTCGGCGGCCTCGAACAGCGATATGAACTCCCGACGCGTTTCGGAGTCTGGCGCGGGACCCGGCGTCCCCCGTCGGCGGACGGCTGAAAGCTCGGCCACGTCGGCATTTTTGTCCCACCGGCAAGGTAAGCCCGTCCGGCCCCTCGGCCGGCTCGGGTCCGTCGTTCTCTCCCTCCGTGGTGCGGCCGGCGGCCAAAGGCGCCCACGCTCCACCGTCCCGCGCAACCTTCGTCTCATCCTTACCCTTGGACCCGCGACGTTCATCGAGTCGGTGCGTGTTATGTGCCTCGCTGATGTGGAAGAAGCATTTATCCGCTCTTGGTGTGCTGACGAGTACCGCACGTTTTTGCGGACGCGGGTCGAGGGCCTTGAGGGCGGTCGGGGCCGGCGCAAGCGCCCCGCCCTGCTGGCCACGTGGTTTCCCGGCCGCGCAGCAGTGCCCCAGTGCGACGTGCCCGGGTTCGACTGGTCCGCGGGCGCGCACGGCGTGGGTGGGGGCAGGGGCGAGTGGCGGCTCGTCCAGTGCGCTGATGAGCTCTACGAAGGTGCCATCGTGACGCCCATGCACCTCGCGTGGCGCGCTCTCCTCCGCAACGCTCTCGAGCGCGACGTGGTCCGCCGCCGGCCCTCGCAGCGCCTCCGGCCCGAGGTCCAGGGTCGGTTCTGGAGCCGCGTGGGCCTGCAGGTCCACCACCTCCTCAACGTCCCCGAATCCAGCACGTTGGCCCGGATTGTATCCATCCTTATCCTCCTCCTCATCGCCGGATCGAGCGTGGCGCTCGTGGTCGAGACCCTGCCGCAGTTTGTGGCCGAAAATCTCGTCACAGACCTGTCGGGGGGCACGAGCGGATTCTTCGTGTTCGAGGCTGTTTGCATCAGCTTCTTCACCGTGGAGTACCTGCTGCGGCTGCTGGTGGCGCCGATGTCCTACCCTGGGCTGAAACGACCGCGGGCTTTGTTCGTCGTGCAGACGATGAACGTCCTTGACGTGGTAGCCATCGTGCCGTTCTACCTCGAGCGGCTCATCTCGATCTCAAGCTCGAGCGACGACGTCCCGGGGCTCCAGGTGGTCAGGATCCTGCGGCTCGTCCGCGTCCTCAGGCTCATGCGCGCTTCGCGGGGGTCGGCCCTTGTGCTCGCTCAGACGGCTCGCGAAAGCGCCCGACCCATCTGGATCCTCACCTTTATGCTCGTCCTCCTCGTCATCATCAGTGGCACGCTAGCATTCTTCGCTGAACGTGGCACGTTCGATCGGTCCGTCGAGGCTTGGGTGGCCGAGGTGGGTCAGTCGTGCCTCGCCCTATGCCCTGACGACCCACGCTCCTGGACCTGGGGAATGTTCGCGCAGGCGGGATGCGAGGACGGCGGCCTGGTGGCGCGCGCAGGCGGCCCGACGTCGCCCGACGGCGCCGCGGCACTTGAGGCCCTCGCAGCCCGTGCCCTCAACGCTGGCCCTGACTCAGACGCCGCTCTCGACGCCGCCCGTGCTGCCGCCGGCGCCCCTGTCGGCCTTGTCGCCCTCTTCCACGCCGTCCGGGCGGGCGATCCCGCCTGCGTTCCCATCCTTCGCCAGACGGCCTTCGCTTCCATCCCTCACGCCCTGTGGTGGTCGGTCGTCACCGTCACGACGGTCGGCTACGGTGATGTGGTGCCCATCACGGCTCTCGGCAAGCTCTTTGGCGCCCTCACCATGGTCTCTGCACTGCTGGTCATCGCTCTGCCCGTCTCCGTCATCGGCACGCGCTTCGTCGAGATCTACCAGAGCGCGGGTGGGCGGCAGAGTGCTGCGGTGGGCAACCTTGACACATTCGTTTTGGACGATGCGATGGCCGAGCCTGACGAGGCTTGGCTGCCGCGGAGGCCGGGCAGCGTGGGGGGGTCGAGCGCTGAGGGGGACCCAGCAGACCGCGTGGATCAACGAGCCATGTATCGCATGCGGCGGTACTGAGGGAAGAAAAGGGGGGATGGGCGATCGGAGACGGGTGAGGGCGGGTCACGACGTGCGTCGTGAACAGGGGTGATTGAGAGGGGTCACCCCACGCACCCGGCCTCGACAGACTCACCGAGAAACTCCCGCGAAAATGGCGCTCTCCGCTCGCCCTTTGGGCGCGGGGACGTACTCCAGGCGAGCGCGTTTAGCGCCCAGCTCTCCGGGAACCGGAGAAGAAGAGCGGCCGACTGGGCCAAGAGAGCCGACGGTCTCTCCCTCCGGAACGGAAAGCGCGGGACCTCTTCAAGTCGCGAGCCACGGTGAACCGCGATGATTCACACGATTCGGGGAAAAACTTGGGGGAACGAGCCTTTTTAGCGTCTCGTTATCCTGTCCGGGCGGCCGCCCCGTCGTGTGGGTTGCCGTGCCCCCTCTGGCCGCTTGCATGGTGAACTGTGGCCCGCGACAGTCCCTCCCAACGAATTAAACGAAATATTTTATCCTCCTCCATCTCATCGCTCGTCCCCAGAGCGTCGAAGACGACGACGCCCTCCGTCCCAGCTGGTCGCTCCACCGTCCTCGCTCGTGCCTTCGCCGCCAAGGACGCCGTCTACGCCCACCACCAGGCCCGCCCCGCCCCAGTCCACGGATGGAAGCAAGGGAGCAGCGGTCAAGTTCCCGTCGGTGGTGGCGATCCTTACTCGCGCCGCTCGCATGACGGCGTTCTCAATCAGCTCGGCATCCCAGTCAGGCGAGACCTGAAACAGGCGGACGCACCGTCCCCTCAGTCCCCCCCTCCGCATCCAGCCCCCCCCGTCCACACATACACACGAACACACACCCCAGTCTCGACGAGCGCAAGACCAAAATCGTGTGCACCATTGGCCCCCCCACGGCGACCAAGGAGGGCATCGAGATGCTGGCAGCCGCCGGCATGAACGTCGCCCGGTTCAACATGAGCCACGGCGACCACGCCTGGCATCAGTCGGTCATCGACCTCGTCGACGCCTACAACCGCGACCACCCCGAGGCGATGATCGGCAAGCTCCTCGACACCAAGGGTCCTGAGGTACGGTCGGGCGATGTGAAGAAGCCACTCGACCTGGTGCCCGGTGCCACGCTGGTGTTCGACTGCGCTGATGGAGCGACGCACGACGGGAGCGAAGGCGTTGTGGGAGTCAACTACGACGACTTCATCAACGATGTCGACGTGAGCGACGTCATCCTCGTCGACGGCGGCCTGATGACGATGCGGGTGGACGAAAAGGACAACGCAAACAGCCTCGTCAAGTGCACCATCATCGAGGGCGGCAAGATGGGCAGTCGGCGCCATCTCAACGTCCGCGGCAGATCGGCCTCCTTGCCGTCGTTGACCGACAAGGACTGGGACGACATCAAGTTCGGCGTGCGCAACAACGTCGACTTCTTTGCGTTGAGCTTTGTGAAGGACGCCGAGGTCGTGCACACATTACGGGCATGGCTGAAGACGCAGGGAGCCAACACGCAAATCATGCCCAAGATAGAGTCCGCCGATTCGGTGCAGAACCTGGAGGAGATCTTGCGGGCGAGCGACGGATGCATGGTGGCACGGGGCGACCTGGGGGCGGAGCTGCCGGTTGAGCAAGTGCCGTTCTGGCAGTCGGCCATCGTGCAGGGGTTGCGGCGTCTGGGCAAGCCAGTCATCGTGGCCACCAATATGCTCGAGTCGATGATTGAGAACCCCACGCCGACGCGCGCCGAGGTCTCAGACATCAGCATTGCCGTGCGCGAGGGCACCGACGCCGTGATGCTGTCAGGAGAGACGGCCTACGGCAAGTACCCTGCCCGCGCAGTCAACGTCATGGCCACCGTTGCGCAGCGGACCGAGCACGCCATGTCCCAAGAGGTCGGTTCCCGCCGCAACGGCAGCCAAGAGTCCTATCCCATCACGTGGATTCAGCAGACGGACCCCAACGCCGAAACGTCGGTTTCAGAAATGTTTGCGTTCCATGCCACCACGATGGCCAACACCCTTGGCTGCCCCATCCTGGTGTTCTCCCGGTATGGCAACATGCCTGCTCTGTTGTCCCACTACCGGCCAGACCACCACATTTTCGCCTTCTGCGACCGCGAGGACGTCACAAGAAGGCTAAGTCTGTACAACGGCGTTCGTGCGAGCATCTTCACCCTCGGGGAAGACCCGGACGAGACAATCGATCGCGCTCTCCGCGACCTTGTGGACCGGGGCGAGCTGGCCCCCTCTGACCGTATCTGCGTCGTCCGTGGTGGCAGGCGGCCGCTTTGGCGGTCTAATGCTACGCACGCCATCCAGGTGCGTGCGGCCGTGGTTGACGGAAGTGCCGGCATCGGGTTCGGGGCAATGGAGGACCCGGCGCTCAAGTACGCAAGTGTGCTCGAGGGACCGCACGACGAAGCGTACTGAGAAGAGGCGTTCAACGTTTGGGGGAGGCGGTTAAATGAGAAACCCTGCCCCCCCCGGCCCCGCTTCCACTCACTCACCCCCGCCCGCAGCCTCGGCCCGCTTCCGTGCCGCCGCTGCCTTTTTCTTGGCGTTTTTCTTCGCCGCAGCCGTCAGGGGCTCCTCGACGGCGAGGCCGACGATGCCAGGCACGGCCTGCGCCTTGCGGGCAGCGATGGCGGCGAAGGGGTTGCCGCCGTCAGCCCCTTGCATCGTCCTCGGCGCCCCGCCGGCCCCGCCGGCCTTGACGCGCCCCCCGCCGCCCAGTTCACCGTCGTTGCCAAAGGCGAGACGGCGCGCGCCGCCGGCCTGGGCCTGGGCCGGGGTGCGGCCATGGGCAGCCGAAGCGCCGGGAACAGACCCGCCGCCCGCCTGGGCGCGGCGGAGGTGGGGTGGGACAAAGGCCCCGGCCAGCTTGGGTGCGGCCGCTGCCCCAGCTCCCGCGTTGCCGCTCTTGCCCTCCCCGCCGGAGCTGGCCCCCGTGATCGCCTTGCGCAGCGCCTTAGGCGTCATTGGCCGGTCCTCGCACAACGCCACCGGCCCCGCCCCGCACGCCGCGCACACGCAAGCGCGGCCCGTCGCATCCCCCCCCGCCCGCGCCCCCCTCCCCATCCCCAGAAACCGCACTCCCAGCAGCACGTCCACCGCTGTGTGCGCCAGTTGCTCCCCCGTGTACTTGAGCAACCTCCACCCGTTGTCAACCCGCAGCCGCGGCGCTGTTGTGGCCACCAGCGCAGCTCTGCCGCACGGCGACCACTCGAATGAGACTGATGGGCACCGCACCTCGCCCATCCTCCGCATCTTGCCATCAGCCGTTCTGTCGAGGAAGACGACATCGCCAGGCAGGTTGCCGAATCCGCAAAGCGCGAGGAAGCGTCCCGAGGGAGACCAGTGGGCCTCGTTGGCGGCTAACCCACCGACGTCATAGACGGGAGCACCATCAGCGCCGTGGACGACAGCTCGGGCAGGCATGAATCCGGCGACAACGACGAAACACGGGGGGCGGGGACGGCGGCGGCGAGGGGCAGCGCCGTCCTTGCCCTCGTCTTTTGTGTCCTTGTTCGTGCCTGAGGGATCCGCGGAACCCACGTCCTCGTCCGCCGCTGGGTCTTCGGGCGCCCACCGCGCGGCGTGGACAGGCCCCTCCTTGGCCTGAGGAACCAGGTCGATCGAGTCCCCCCCCGACCAGAGGGCGAGGCCCGTCTGCCCGTAGTAGGACTGGTTGGTGCGGTCCACCGCGGCCTCGGTGACGATAAGGCACGCCGATCCGCGGGGCTCCCAACGAAAGGCGGCCTCCTGGGCGCCAGGCAGGGCACGGGCAGCCAAGGGCTGGGGCGGCGGGGGGCGGGGGCTGCCCGCGGGTGGCGCTCGGGCGCCCGCGGGCAAGAGGGAGGTGCCGGCGTAGACGGCGCACCGGCCGGGGTTGCCGCGCTTGCCGGGCACGAAGGCAGCGAGGGGCGGAGGGTCTTGAGCCGAACCCCCGCGTGGCGCCAGGCCGATGGAATCCAAACTCGGCACGGGCAGACGCCGGTCGAGCCGCGGCCGTGGCCCCGTCGACCCGGCGTCCCGCCACCGATATATCAGAGCCCCATTGGTCACCGGGTGCGCCGCCCAAGCGTCGTCCCCGGAAAACTGCAGAACGGGCCACCGGCTCCTGTCCAGAACTCGCAGCGACAAGGAAAGGAGCGGAGTCCCGTCAGCAACGCTCCACGCGACAAGGGTCTTCTTTGGGTCGTCCCCTGTCACGTCGGCGGCGCCGTCTCCCTCTTCGCCGGCCGGTTCCTCGGATTCGTCCGCGGCGTCGTCGAGGGACGCGGCGGCAATGGAACCGGCAGCGGCGGCGACCGAACTCACCTCGGCGGTGTCGTCGCACTTCTTGCCCGCTCGCCAGTCCCCGCCGCCCTCGCGCGTGGCCTGCTGGCGCTTCCGGCTCTCCTCGGCCACACGCTTCAGAGCCTCGTCCTGGGTCTCCCCGGGGCGCGCGCCGGCGCCAGAGGCCTCGCCACGGGGCGCGGGTCGGCGCCACGTCACGAGGGTCGTTCCTCCGGGGCTGAAGCTAAGGTGGCCCACGGAGGATCCCGCGGGGATCTCGCGGATAGGCTGCTCGGTGACGCTGTCATAGACCACGACGACACCCCTGGAGGGGTCGTAGGCGGCAAAGAGGGCGCCGCAGTCGGACACGGCGGTGGCGCCCTCAGGTGCAGCGAAGGGCGTGGGTGCGACGGGGGCCAGGAAGGGGCTCTGCGCGGCTAGCAGCGAGGTCACGCCGCCTCCGGGCGCGGATGAGCCGCCTTGGACTACGGAGGGAGGACAATGTGTAGAAAAGAGGTCAAGAATGGCCGAGAGCGAGTTGAGGCAGCGGCGGCCGCCGCCCCCTGCGCCGGCCGGCCGATCCCCTCTTCCTCCCGTCTTCCTCGCCGAGGATCTTAAAGTCATACGGCGTGGCAGATTGTTCTTCCATCTCGGCGCCGACGATCCGATCTAATCCTGCGCACTGCCCGAGACGGAGGAAGCAGGCAAAGTTTCACTCCCCGTCCTCGATTCGCCCGCGCCCCCCACACCCCTTAGTCATTCGCCCTCTGCCCCCCGTCGTCCGCCCGTTCCCCCCGGGACGACCCCCTCCGTCGATCGTCCCGTCGTTTCCGCAATTCTCCCACGCGAGGGGCGTTCGCGGCCCCAAGGAGGGCTCCCGCGGCGACGGCCGCCGCGGCGGCGACAGCGCCGCGGACGGCGCCCGAGAAAAAGCCACCGCCGCCCCCGCCCCGCCCCGACTGCCCCCGAGATTCCACCCGATCCTCGTCCCCCAGCTCATCGATGGGCGACGGGGGTCTCAGGGGATCGCGCTCCCACCCGTAACGCAGCCGGCGCCGCGCGGGGCTCTCAATCCCGAGGTCGCGCGACGACCGCCGCCCCTCGCGGGCAGGGCGCGGCGGCGGGGGCTCCGTGCGAGCTCCCCCGCCGGGCCGGAGCGGGGCCGCCGAGGACGCGGGCCCGGCCCCGCCCCGCGGGGGCGGGGTCAGACCCTGGCCCCAACGGCCCGCGTATCCGCCGCCCGTGCCGCCACCTTCGAGAGAGGCGCGGCGGCTCCCCACCCCACTCGCCGCAGAGCCCAGCGGGGAACGGGCCACGTCCCCGATCCACCGCCGGGCCCGGTCGGCACCGGGCGACGCCAGGGCCTGGCCGTTGCCCTGAGGAGTCGTCCTTGCCGTTGCCGCCGCCGCCAAGTCGGGCGCGGTCTGCCATATCCCAAGGCCTCCCCGGCCGCCCCTCCGGCCCTCGCTCCTCCCCCCCCCGCCCAGGTTCGTCCCGCCGCTCGACGGACCGGGCGGGCGTCGGCCCCATTGTTCACCCCCCTCCTCCCGCACATTCCCGATCGGACCACCGCTTCCACCGCCCGCGCTGCCGACGCCCGCCGCGCTGCTGTTCTCTTCCTCGCCCCGGCCGTTCAGGTAACCGTACCTGCCGCCGTAGCTGCCCGCAAGAGGAGAAGACGACCAGAGCGCCTCCCGATCCGCCCTGCGGCCGCACCCCTAGGCCGACCCCAGGGGCTTTTCGAGCACGATCATGTGCATCGGGGAGAAGGTCCCCGTGTCGCCGCCCTGCACCAGCCAATCGGCAACGTCGACGAGCATGTCGTGTGCCTCACGGACGCCGGCGGGCAGCAAGCGCAGAGCGCTGAGCGTCGACACGATGGCCCCGTTGATGTGATGCTGGACGCCACCCTGGCGCAGCCGCTCGGTCCAGCTGACGCACGGCGGGGTGGCCGCCGTGGCCAAGTCCACGGACTGCACCACCCGGAAGCCCACCTTGCGAGCAGCATCCTCGCACTGCCCGGGCGACCGCATCTCCGGCAGGCCGTTGCCCCGGTTGATCTCGTCAATGATCTTGACGTGGTGGGGGTTGCCCGCGTCGAACTTCGCTGTCGTCACCCACTCGTACGTGACGAAACGACCTCCGGGCTTGAGCACTCTAAAGACCTCTCCGTACACCTTGGTGAGGTCGGGAGAGTGGCAAGTGGCCTCGATGGCGTAAGCTGCATCGAAGGCCGCATCCGGCAGCGGCATTGCGTGGAAGTCGCCCCGCACGACGTCAGCGAGGTCCTGCAAGTTCAGCGCCGCGTTGTGCGCCCGCGCTCTGCCGCACTGATACTCATTGATGGTGATGCCCGTCACCTTGGCGCCCGTGCGGGCGGCGACGCGGCGCATGGGTCCGCCGACGCCGCAGCCGACGTCGACGACCTTTTGACCGGGACCGACCTGGAGAAGGGCAGCGAGGCCTGCCTCGTGGGCAATCTCCGACGAATGGTCGTTCTCACCGGGCAGGCGGGGAGCGAAGTGGAAGGACTGGCCCCAGCCCCACTCGTAGATGTCGGTGACGAGGCTGTGGGTGGGGCGGGATGAGGGTCGAGGTTGGGGTTGGCGTGGGGGCGGGAGTGAGGGCGAGGATCGGGGTAGTTCGGTCGAGCAGGGGAGAGGGCCAGATATCGCTGGGTAGCGCGCATGCTCGCCTGTAGAATGTGTCTACAAGCCCCGGTGTGGCGTCCCGGTCGACGATGCCCTGCCCCGTCCCGCTGGCCCCGTACGAATCCTGGTACTCCTTGAACTTGGACCCGGATTCGCCCTTGGCGGTGGATCCCCCGCTCAACCGAAAGGACGAGGGGGCGCCCTGGCGGGTGCCGACGAAGTGCCGCAGCAGCATGACGGTCGCGTACCCGCCCGCGACGGCCGCGACAGCTGTCACAGCCTTCTCCGCCTGGGAACCGCGATTGAAGCGGGCCTGGGGGGGGTTGGGGGGGGGATGGGTTGGGTGGGGTAGGGTGTGGGGTGCGGGTTGGGATGTGAGGTGCGGGGTCGGGTGTGCGGAGGGGCAGGGTGTGGGAGGGGAAGGGCGGGCACGGGCGGGGCAAAGGCCGACTGGCGGCGCGGGGGCAGGAAGCAGAGGGAGAGAGGTAGCGTTTGAGGCGGAGGCGACCGGTGCGAAGTTCTCGGTAGGGACGAAATGCGCCGAGTACGGGCAGGGGCGGGGAACGCCGCCCGGTTCCAGGGTTAAATGGGGCAACGCCGATGTGCGATGTCACGAGCCGCCCTCGGTCGGCCGTGAGGTCCTGCATCGACCAAGGCCCGCGGGGCGCTTCCCGGGCCTGGCGGTCCGCTCCCCTCCAGCCCCGACGGTGGAACGGGGTCTACGACATCCGGGGGGCCCGAGATCAACGTCCAGAGCGACGAGAGGCCGAGCGCCGGTACGAGCCCATTCGCAGCTCTCCCGGCTCACTCGGTACACACTTCGGGTGGCGCGCGGTACCACGACGCCATTGCGCCGAGATATATGGGAACATAGCATCGAAGTTTCCCCTTGACCCCGCTAGACGGAGCGCCGTCGCCAGGCGCGCGCGCCTCGTCTCGTCTGCTCGCCTGGAGGTCGGCGTACCCATCGAAGATGGCGTCGCGAGCTCTGTTCACGGCGCTCATCTCGGCAAACAGCTGGTAGAGGCTGTGGTGGTGTCAGGGGGGGGATGCCAATGGTGGCTGAAACTCGCGTGGCCTCGCGTCGCGCTGGGGACGATGGATTTCGCCCCGTCTCGCCGCCGCACCGCCGCCCGTCGCTCTTCAAAGCCCACCAGTCATCAGCCCCTTCTCCAGCATCCCGCTCGCCAACGCCGCGTCGGCCCTGCCCCCAGACCGCCTCATCACTCCCCCCACCAGCGCCCGGAGCGCAGCCTGGCGCTCCCGCTCCGCCCGGGGGTCCCGCCCGGCCCCCCCGGCAGTCGCGCCCCGCGCCCGCGCCCGGGCCCACCGCTCCCGCGCTCTGCCCATCTCGGGCGCCGCGAGCGTCGCCTCGACCAGCGCGACCAGGTCGAGGGACCCGGAGGGAGACATGATGGGCCCTGCACCCGGGTTGGCCGGGGCGCCGCCCCCGAGCGCCGCCGCCACGGCGGCCCCCATCCCCCTCCGCGCCTCGGCCCGCGTCGCGTCGCCCCGCTCGACCCGCGCCAGCCACGCGCCCGCCGCGGCGCCCCACCGCGCCGCCACCGCCGACGATCCCCCGCCGAGGAGCGAAGAGCCGCCGTCGCCGTCGCCGCCCGGCGGGGCCGAGGGGGGCGGGGGCGGCGGGGGGGGCGGGGGCGGCAGAGCCAGGGTCCCGGCCAAGCCTCCGGTCGCCCCCGCCCGCCGCGCCGCCCCGCTCAGGTCCTCCTGAAGCCATCGGAGGGCCCTGGCGTGGGGCGTGGGGGGGGACGACCCCTCGGCACCCCCCCTCGCGGCGTCGGCCAAGCGGTCCAGCGCGGCGGCGCAGGCGTCGAGGGCGGCGACCATCTCGGGGCCCGCCGCCCCGCCGCCGGGCCCGGGGACGGGGAGTCCCGAGCCGTGGCCGCGCGCGGCGGTGCCGGCGGTGGGGTCGAGGGTGAGCCGAGCCGCCTCGGCGGCGGGGACGCCCGACGCGACGAGTCGCGCCTCGGCCGCGGCGGCCGTCTCGGGTCGGGGGGCGAACAGCACCGACTGCGGGGGAGGAGGAGGCGAGAGGAGAGAGGAGAGGTCGGCCGGCGGCGGCGGCGGCGGCGGCGGCGGCGGCGGCGGCGGCGGCGGTTCGACCACTTACCCGGGGGATCACCAGGTCTGGTAGATCCGGGCAGGGCATGAAGCGATAGTCGCCTCCTCCCTCCCCCTTGATCCTCACGGGGACAGACCGGGGGGGGACGGCGGGCCGGGCGGGGACGCCGGGGCCGCTCCACCGTCGGGCAGGGACGCCGCGGACGAGCGCTCGCGTGTGGCGGGGGGGGCCGCGGGGGCCGGGGGGGCCCCGGGCCGCGCCGTCGTCCCCCCCCAGGGCGGGCCCGGCCCCGTCCCCCTCTCCGCCCCCCTCCCCGTCCCCCTCCCCCCCCCCTTCCCCGTCCCCCTCTCCCCCCGCCGCCCCCCCCGCCCACCCCCCCAGGAGCGCCGCCGTCCGCCCCGGCGGGCACCCGAGCAACGCCAGGTGCCGTCTCCCCTCGGCCCAGCACG
>Ga0181573_10000411_pt1 | contig 45120 bp, 29 predicted proteins | sample 101ome_25_FD_148643 | JGI IMG/M metagenome (GOLD analysis project Ga0181573, IMG submission 148643) | Coastal salt marsh microbial communities from the Groves Creek Marsh, Skidaway Island, Georgia - 101409BT metaG (spades assembly) | ecosystem: Environmental > Aquatic > Marine > Intertidal zone...
ATTGTGCCGGGATCTACATCTGAAGTGCCAGAGGATTTCAGTGCGTATCCAGGAGACACCAGCACTGTGCCAGGCGAATCGAGCACCATTGTGCCGGGATCTACATCTGAAGTGCCAGAGGATTTCAGTGCGTATCCAGGAGACACCAGCACTGTGCCAGGCGAATCGAGCACCATTGTGCCGGGATCTACATCTGAAGTGCCAGAGGATTTCAATGCCTATCCAGGAGACACCAGCACTGTGCCAGGCGAACGAAATGCGTACCCAGGCGGTGATGAAGAAACAGTCTATGTCGTGTCTTCTACATGTAGAGTGGAAGGCATCGACCTTGGATCTTTTGACGCTGAAGCTAAAAATCAATTCCGCTCTGGTATCGCGGCCTTCCTTGGCATTGCTACAAAGCAAGTTAGTGTCGTGGCTGTCGCGCCAATTACTATCTCGGGTAATCGTCGATTACTTCAGACGCCTGCGTTGGACATTGAATTCATGACGCGCTCGACTGCAAGCGCTGTCGCGAACGCCATCGCGAATGAAATCAACGCTGCCGTCACTCAAAACAATGTTGCGTTGATGCAGCATTTGCAACAAGCTGGCTTGAACATCATCAATGCCGCAATGCAGACTCAAGCGACGGTAACTCAATCGACGTCATCTCAGAGCACTCCGGCGACGCCCACACCATCCGCGCCGTCGGGTCCGACTGCTGGTCCGATTGACATCAACTTGAATGTCAACGTTGATCTCAATGTCCACGAGGATCTCCCGGCTCCGTCGTCATCGAGCGCGTACCCAACGCCTAGTCCATCATCGACGACTTCAGCATATCCGGTACCAGACTCTAACACTCCAGCGAGTGCGTATCCAACGTCACAATCTGACGTTCCGGTGGCGGATTCGTCGTATCCTGTTCTCGCGGATGACTCTGTGTGCGTTCAATCTGGCTCTGAGACGGATTTGAGCATGTACGACGAAGAAGGATCTCTCCATCAATCAGCACTCGAGGAAGCTCAAAGCTTTGCGCTCGCGAACAATCTCACCATTCCTGACGCCGACGTCTTTGTCCGAGCCAAGGTTTGCAACGAACCGCACATGAAATGCTGCTCAAGCTTGGGATGGCGACAGGACAACATGCGACGCTTCCCGTACGTCTGCGGCGCCGCCGTCGGTTGCCAAAACGCACACTTTAGAGACGCCAAGCGCATGTGCACTCGTGCCGGTGGTGACTTGTGTCGAGGAAACGCCGTGACCACCTCTGCAGACGATCCCGCGTGTCCGGGATCCAAGACACATTACGTTTGGACACTCACCCGATGCAACATCAACGGTGTCGAGGGTCGAGTCATTCGTCCCAGCGGCGGCGGTTCCCCAGGTCCGCTCTGCGAAATCAACTTGAACACCGAGCACCAAGTTCGCTGTTGCTCCAACGTTTGTTGACAATCCGAATACGCGCGCGACACGCATTACTACATCATCGTTGTAACATTATTTCATCAAATGTTGAAGTGGGCTTGCCTTCACTTGACGACTCGCAATAGTCCAAAAGGAACACTCATGTCGCCATCCTCGCCATCCCTCGTTGAACTCAAACCCAACTCACCCGGCACCCGGCTCGAAAACGACACCCACGTCTGCGAGATTCACGCGCACGGCGCTCACGTCACGTCTTGGCGAAGGAAATCCGACGGACAAGAGATGATCTTCACGAGCGAGGCTGCGGTGTTTGATACCAAGAAGGCAATTCGTGGCGGGATACCGATCTGTTTCCCGCAGTTTAGCGATATGGGACCGTGTGAAACCTCGCACGGGTTCGCTAGGAATTGCGCGTGGGACGTGCGGGCGACGAACGGGGCAACGCGGGTGACGTTCGGGTTGGGAACAGAGGATGCGAGGAGGGCGCGACTGGATGCGATGTGCGGTTTCGTAGGTGAGTTCGACGTCGAGTACGAAGTGGTTTTAGATGGATCAGAACTTCTTACGACCATGCGGGTGAGAAACACGTCGTGTGCTGACGTTTTGAGTTTTACCACGGCGTTGCACACGTACTTTCGCGTCGGTGATTGCGAAAAGGCGAGCGTGTCGGGACTTTGCGGAAATGCGTATTTGGACAATTTGGACGCTCGAATGAAAAAGGTGGACGGGGCGGACGAAGTGAGGTTTCGCGGTGAGGTCGATCGCATCTACACCGATACCGCGACGAATATTTTGACGCTCAAGGATCCAGCTTTGAAGCGGGTGTTTACGATTGAAAAGAGCACGACGTTACCGGATGCCGTGGTGTGGAACCCATGGATCGATAAAGCGAGAGCGATGGGGGATTTCGGCGACGAAGAGTACAAAGACATGGTGTGTGTTGAGGCAGCCAATGTGACGGGTGTGCGATTGAATGCCGGGGAAACGTGGGAGGCGAGTCAACGCATCGCGTGCGTTGAAGACTCATCGTAATTCTTGTAAATTGACTTACACACTGGTACTAGTGCGCGATGACGACGACTCAAGCGGCATCTTTGAGCATTTGCACTAGATCGCGCTTCAATCGAGTGAGCTTGAAGTTTTTGGACACAATCTCGTCCTGTACTTCACGCTTTATTCGTTCGATTTGGTTTTGGTGACACTCACGCTCGTCTTCTAAAATTCTTCTCCAGTACACGTCGCGCTCTTCTGCGGCACGTTCCGCAGCGGCGCGTTTTGCATCGACAATTTCCACTCGCGCGAGTTCCGCGGCGTCATCTGTCGTCAAACGTTGCATCTTGACGTTCAAGCAAACTCGTTCGTGTTCCTTGCGCAAGTTTTCCATCTCGGCGTCGTGCTCAGCGTCGATCAATTCAAGTCTTCGCGTAAGCTGCGCCACGCGGATTTCTGTGCGTTCGAGCCGTTCGCGCAGTTCTCTGGATGCTGTGTTGCCGCTCGCACGTCGCGAGACGTCGGACACGCTTTGCGATTCGCTCGCCGCGAGCGCCGCCGCCGCGACGGCTTCTCGTTTCTCGGCGAGATCGGCTCGGTGAGTCATCTCATTGAGTCTGCTTTGGCTTTCCTCGAGTTCTGCTCGCGTCGTCGTCAACGCTTCGATCGCGCACTCGAGCTCTAAGACTAATATTGGATCTTTTGCTCCTTTTGCAGCGTCTGCCGTCAATCCATCCGCTCCTCCGCTTAACTCTTTGAGCGTCGCTGCCGCGTTCTTCCATTCCAAAGCATCCGTCTTCGCCCGCGTCAACGATTCGCTCATCGACGTCACCTCCTCCGCTAGAGCGTTCGCCTCCATCTTGGACGCACGCAACGCCTCGCGCAAATCCCCAATTTCCGCAGTTAACAGCGCGTGCGCTTCGTCATGATCCCTCAACCGTCGCGTGGACGCTTCGAGCTCGGCTTGCGTTTGCGCCAACAACGCCTCCCGCGACGTTGACTCGGACTTTGCACTTCGTAACGCGGCATCCATGATTTGGAAATCCTCATACATCGCCTCGGCTTCCTCCAACGTGATCCGTAATCCGGTACCACCGTCACTAACGTCGTTTTCATTCGACGCGTGTCGCTTGGACGCTCTCGCTCGCGCGACAAACGCGTCCAACTCTGCGCGTCTCGGCGTCTTACCGCAATTCGCAAACGCAAACACCACCCTCGTCGCAACATTCGCACCGTCGTCGTCTCCATTTTCATCGTCATCGTCATCACCCACCGTCGCCGCACGCACGAGCTTTTGCGCGCGCGCGCGTTCAATTCTCCACTCCGTGCGCTCTCTATCCAACGCGCTCACCGCCGCGAGCGCGTTTGCTTCGGCGTCGTCCAAAAGTTCTCTCAACCTCGCGCACTCCGCCGTCAACCGTCGAACCGACGACGCCGACGCCGACGGTGACGACGACGAAGGTGACGCCATCGTTTCGACGACGTTCGACGACGCTTCTCTCGTTTCATCCACGTTCGCGTTCGCGTCTGCGTCCGTGTCGTCCGCGTTCAAATTCAATCCAACAAAGTCACCATCACTAACAACCCTTCCTCCCTCGTTCGCACCGCTCTCATCCACACCAAAGGATACCCACTCCGTCGCCTCGCGTCCGAGCTCCTCGAACGCGTCGTCGTCGTCTTCACCGAACGCCGGCGCCGTCGGTGTCGTGCGCGCCATCGCTACGTTCGTTTCCAACGAACGGTTCTGTTTGTGTGCACACTGGCAAAACGACAACCGACCGACCGACCCGTCGGTCCTTCCGAAACGGTTCACGGAACTCGATGCGTCCGCGCGATTGCGATCGCGATCGCGATCTCGTCGTCGTCGTCTCCACCCGTTCGACCGCGCGTCGTCGACTGGCGCGAAATGCAATTTCGAAACGAAAACAAAATTCAAAAGAGACGGCAGAGCTGTCGCGCGTCAAACCGTGACGCCGCGTCGAATAAATGTTCACGCGAGTGCGTCGAGCGGCATCGCGGGTCACCGCGAGAGGGGGTGGACTCGGTGGGGGCGCGCGCCGCGGGGACGGGGTGAAGTTTAGGATCGATTTCGAACCGGTGGATGTGCGTTGGACGACGACGACGACAGCAGGAGCAGCGGGTGATGATGACTTGAGAAACGAGGATACCGGTGACGCGTCGACGACGGGACGCGGACGGAACGATGCGCCCGTCGATGGGGATCGATTCGTTATTCGCGTGTGCCGCGGGGCAAAGGTGCAAACGAGCGAACGGAGCAGAAACGCCGAGACGAGCGCGGATGGGCTAGGCTTTGTCGCCGAGTGGGCGCCGACGACGAGCGAAGGCGAGCGTCGTAATCGCCGTTCGTCGCTCATCGCGACGTTTTTTAAATCGAAAATGGACGCCGATGGCGGTGGTGGTGGTGGCGTTGGGTTTGACGCGAAGGAGTACGCTGTAAAACTACAGAGGGAACGACGCGTGGTGAATCGAAAAGGCGACGCGGAGTATGCGTACGAGACGGTTGCCAAATCTAACTTTGATTTCACGACGTTCGCGACTCTGTCGGATGAGAGCGATATGCACGACATGAACCCACACGAGTTTGTTTTACCGGTGAAAAAAGGCGCGCGGAGGATGGGTGACGCCTCGAGCGTGCGGTGTAGAGCGGTCGTGCGCGTAGTTTGGTTGAACAACCAAACGCCAGACGCCGATGGATTGACAGAGCTGTCATTCGTGAGCGGATTGGATTCTGTTTCAGAAAGCGTGGCGACGGATGTGACGCCGCCATCGTCAGTTACCGCTCTCGGTGAACAAGACTTGGCTGGGTTTCAGACTCTATTGAGTCCGGTGGCGGAGAGCGTGTCGCCCATTGTCGTTCGACAGACGGAGAGACGGGAAGCCGCGGCGAGAGAAGAGGCTCGAGACGCGATGAATCGCGTCGCCGAGTTGGAGGTTTCGCTCGAACGAGCGCACGCCAAGGTTGCGGGTATGAATCAAGAGCTCGAAAAGCGGCAACATGAGTTTGAGAACGCCTTGGCGAGCGCGAGACGGGAAAATGCGGCGATGAAAGAAACCGTCGCGAGCACTCAGGAAGCGAAGGAGAGAGCCATCACGCGCGTCCTCAACGATATGAATGCCGTAGAGGCGGAAAAGACTCGATTGGAGAAACACAACAGAACTCTCGAGTACGAGCTGGAAACGGTGAAGCGCACTTTACGAGAGCGAGATTTAGATTTGGCGCGCGCCGATGAATCCCGAGCGAAGATGGACGAGGAGGACTCGGAGAGTAAGGTTCATTTTGAGCTCGAAAGAGCGTCTCACGCCAAGGAGATTGCGCGATACCACGCGCAGCTCGAAGCCGCGGATGAACAGCTGGAAAAGTTGCTTCAAAATCAGAAAAAGACGCAAATTGAATTTGAGAGAGAGTTGGAACGTCAGTCTGTGGCGCGCGCGGATGCCGAGCACAAGATAATGAGTGAATTGGAGGAAAAATCACACGAGTGTGAAGATTTGAGACAGCAGTTGCAAAACATAATAGCCGAAACCACACTGCTGACGACGGCTATGAAGAAACAAGCCAACGAGCAGCAAGGAAAACTCGTCAACATGGCGAAAGCGGAAGCAGCTCAGGCCAAGTGTGATTTACGAGCGGTGACAGAAGAACTCGTCGATGTGCGTAAAGTGCTCGATTCACACGTGAATGAACTAGTGGCGTGCAAAGTGAGCATGGCGGAAGATCAGGGATCGTTGTTGGTTTTGCGGCGCGAGTTGACGCGATGCCGAGAAAAACTAACGGAGTACGCCGCCAGAGCCACTCGCATGGAAGTTTGCATGTACGAACAGCGCGCTGACGAGTTCGAATAGCTAGCAATATTCATCTAATAATTAAAAAGCTGCTTACCAAGTGTACGACTACTGATTAGACCAGCAGGTCGCAGCCGTTTGCGCTCGCGACATATCCGTCATCGCACGTACACGCAGGTTCGTCGTTCTCGTCCAAACCGCATGATCCAGCGTTCGAGCACGTTTCACCCGAACCGACAGATCCATCTCCGGCGACGTATCCAGGGCATCTTATGATGCAGTAGTCTCCGAGCTCGGCCGTGATGGTGTCGAAAATACCGTCGCAAGTGGTTCGGAGAAGACTCGCGTCTTGCTTACATGCGTCGCCGAGTAATTCATCCGGGCTACCGGTCAAGTACCATTTGCCCTGACAAATGGTTGAGCGCATTTCTTCGTAAAGTTCGTCCAGGTACGCGACTTGATAGTCATCCTTGTAACGTCTGTAGTAATTGAATAGACGGATGCTTTGAATTTCGCCGGCGTCAATTTCCTCGAAAATACCAATTCCAAACGAGTCAAATCTCACAGACTCTCCAACAACCTTTGCAGATGGATCCACAATCTCTTGGGAGTAGTAGTCTGTTCGCACTAGAATCTCAGTCAAAGATGCAAGACACCATGCGAGATCGCTGAAACTCGCCGCTTGTCCCGTTCGAGTACGACGATTCGCAACCACCGCCTCGTACACCTCTGGGTAGACGTCAACCGTGAGACTATCGTGCGCCAGTGTGAAACTACTGGATTGTTCATCGACCGCACCCCCTTGACTTCGTCCAGTGGTACTCGTGTCTATGACGATGTTCTCGATATCCAACGTATCCACGGTGATGCCCGAGAATGGATCGTAGGGCGAACCGTCTGTCCTCGCGTCGTAAATCGTTCCATTGACGTAATGCACGGCGGGGTCATTTGACCACTTAAAGCCTGATAGGGTAGGAATCATATTTATCCATCCAGCGTCCTCAACGAGATCAACTTTGAAGTTCATGCCGCATTTTGCTGCCGCGCACGGTCCCGGTGGATAACCCTTCTGTGCACGGTCCACCTTGTAACCGAGGAAAACTTGCGGCGTATTCAGGTATTGATTGACAACCGAGACGAGCTGAGTGCGCGACAGACGATCGTTGAGAGCTAGCTCAGGGAAATTCGCGCGACTCCAGGTGAAGATTTGATCGCGTGTGCCTGATTCAAGAATTCCAACGTCCCGTCTGTATCGAGGTTGACCTCCCATGAGGATGATGTCGTATGCATCGACTTGATGCGCTTCTGAATGTGCCATTCCCAAGCTTGAAAACGAATTTGAAGAGGGTGCAACCATATGTAACGAGTACGTGATGGATGAATTGTACGCATTCTTGCTGAGAAGATCCCCTGTAAATTTTTCAGGAGCGCGTAGGTAGGCGAGCTCTGAGATGCCGTCATTCGGAAGTTTGTCCGTGAGATGTAAATGCCCGCTTATTCCTTCCCATAGCAGTCCGCTGTCACCGCCGCTGTACACGCCTGCACACTCACCTCTCAATAACTTGTCCGAGTTGATCGCTAGCGGATCGTACGAATCTCCACTTGATATTTTCTGAGCCATGTCGACTGCGGGTATGCCAGAACAAGAGTTGTTGTACACGGTCCAACCATCTGGGCTCGTGGTGAATTCTGATTTAACGATGAAAGAGCTCGGTTCAGATTCAGAGCAGTCGATGAACGACCATCCATCCTTGCATGCGCACGAACCGTCCATCTGGCAATATCCATTGACACAGTCATTACATTGAACGTCACACGCAAGCCCAGTCCATCCGATGTCGCACTTGCATGTTCCATCTGACAAACACGTTCCGTGATCGTAGTTGCAAGGCATGCACTCGGTGAAGTTTCTAATATCACACGTGGTACCGAGCCATCCTTTGTTGCATAGACAGCTACTATCTGCTTGACAGACACCGTTATGACAGGGCGCACACGGTTGAAAGCAGTTCTGACCAGAGTATTGAACACCACCGTCGTCCAAACCACACGTGCAGGAACCGTCTCGGTTACACGATCCCCAAGATTTTATCAAAATGTTGTGCGCTGTGAGTTTCACCACTTCACTCACGCTTCCATCTGCATTCGTCACGAATTCTTGAAAGCAGTCACAACGCTTATCGCAGCGTTCACCGTACCACCCAGTTTCGCATTCACAGGAACCATCGTACTGGCAAGTGCCGTGCTCGGCGTCGCAGTCGTCGCACGGTATGTTGCATGTTTCACCTGTGTATGCGCCGGCGCCCGAATTTACTCCGTGGATGAGCTGGTTCATGATCCAGATCATCTTTCGATCAGAGCTTGATCGCGTGCTGACAATCTGGCCGGTGACGGGATCGTACTTTTTCGATAAGAAGGCATTCATGAGCCTTTGCCGTTCGTTCACGCTGTTTTGATACCAACGTTCCAGATCTGACGACTCCGTCGCGATTTGATAATCAATATTCGTGCGCCCTATGCTCACTTTGCGTGATTGCAAGAAGTGTGCTTTCAGCGCGTCATCGCAGTCCCATGGATTCGCTTTTTCCCAGTCTGATCCACAGTTGTTTGACGAAGTTAACGAAGCGATACATGCGCCCGACTCAGAATCAATCTTGTAATCAACGATGGCACAAATCTCGTCGTTGCGCATGGATTCTGGAATGTTCACAATGTCATCTTTGTATTGCTCCAGCAGAGCGCTCAGCGTCTCGGCTTCAGTCCCAACGGCTGCGTCTTCTGAGGTACTCACCCCGTATCGAAAGAAGGTTTCATTTGGTCTGAATGGTAGTTTTGAATCGATGGTCCGGCTGGAGCATGCCGAGTTGGCATCTTCGCAGATGAACTCCACTCCCCAGATGTAATCCTCGACTTGAAGAGCGCTCATGTAGTAAGGGTGCACGTATGCGTTGGGGTTTTCCGAGTTTGACGTATCCAGCCCCGTCGGATACGGATCGCGATCTAGACGGAGAGCGAATGAGTGATCTCTAAGTCTCCTCGTCCCGTCGCAGAGGCAACTACCGTCATACTGACACGTTCCATTATCGCACGGCTCGCAATCAACGAGACATCGATAACCAGTATATCCCGCGTTGCAGACACATTTTCCTGTCGTTTTATCGCAGACTCCATTCGATGAGCACGGTTCACACGGAATGTCACACCGTTCTCCTGCCCAACCTTGCCAGTAATCATCGTAATTGTTGTCGAAGCTTGGAAAGGAAGTTCTTCCTAGACGCGTTGAATCGCACATGCAATATCCACCAGTTATTGGCATCAACCCTGCGGATGATATGTCATCTGGGACACAGACCCCGCCGGTGATCACGCCCCATTGCTTGTGATTTTGCAACGCATCGCCATCGCGTACCACGGAGCCATCTGATTGCTTCGTAACGTAAGGCATCGCGAGCAATACGTCTCCATTTTGGCAAGAACCGTCAGAGAGAAGAGTACCGGTGCAACCCCAGCCACCGTCGTTATCTAAATCTGCTACTGACCACGGTTGAGCGGTGCTTTGCACGAGTGAAAATCCTGCTGCACAAGTTGCGTTGAAGTACTCTCCATTCATGCTACATGGATGGGGCACAGAGCACGTGTGGTATTGTGCGTCGTAGTAGAGCGACGACGTACCGCCTATGGTATCAAACTCTAACGCCGGATTGAGCCCCCCGGACCACCACGGATACGGATGAACCGCAGCTTTTGCCCCTACATCAGCCGATGCGCGAGTGGCGGGTTGCCATATGTAGCCGAAATCACACACGCACTCTCCGTCATCTTGACACGTTCCGTGCACACAAGAATCGCACTTCAAGTTGCAATCTCGTCCGCGGCTTAAAATGTTTGGATATGTCGTCTTCAGCGACTTACTAGCCGTAGACATACCCGTGTATCCAGGTTTGCACACGATTTCTGTCACATAACCCCCTTCACCGAAATCTGGCGCATCTTTGTCCATCATGACGCACAATCCATTTGTCGTGTTGTATGGATACGGACATGCGTAGTTACACATCGGACCCGTGTAACCATCGTCACATTTACACGTGACTGTGGTTCCAAGTAACCCGAGACCATCGGTGGTGCCATCGAGAACCCTCGTTCCGCGGCTTCCGCCTACGGTTGTATCCCCACACTCGATTGAACAATCTGATCCTGAAAATCCTGGATTACAAACGCATTCGCCAGCAGCACCACACTCTCCGTTGACGCACGTTGAACACGGGATCGAGCAATCTTCTCCAGTGTATCCATCGATGCATGCACACATGCCGTGCGTACCGTTGTACTCGCATGAACCGAAAATCGTACACGGTTCGCATTGGACCTCACAAAATTCGCCAGTGTAACTGACACCTCCGTTGGTATCGCACGCACAATACGCTATGTCGCTACCATCCAGCCCCGCGTAGCTGTACAAAGTCGTCGTGTTCAACAAGCCCGTGACTCCGGGTGCGTACGGAAAGCGATCCGTGATCGTTTCTTGCTGTGTGGCCGTGAGGAATGTCAAGGTGCCGTGCGAGCTACATGAAGTGGAGCAATCATTACCCACGTAACCATCGTAGCACACACAAGAACCATCCGTCACGTTGCATTGTCCAAAATTTCCACAATCAGTACACGCCAGGGTACATGTAGGACCTGCGTATGCGAGAATACCGTTCACCGGCACACATTCGCATCCAGTAGTAATACTATTCTGGAACGTGGAGGCATCAGCGATACGAGTGGCCACTGTTCCCCGCGTCACATCGTTGAGAATGGCCATGAGCTCCGTCTTGATTCCATCAGCGTACTGGCTCGGCGGTATGCACTCGCCATGAGGCGTGTTGCACGAGTTTGAGCATTTCACCGTACAATCTGTGCCCGTGTAGCCGCTGTCACAAATACAAATACCTTCACCCGTATTCGGATCAGAGCCGCAAGTTCCTGTGGTCTTGAACGGACCTGGCGTACTCGAATACGCTCCAAGCAAACTAGGATCGAATGTCGCACATGGACAAAGCTGGGTGCAGTCATCTCCTGCTCGCCCAGAGATGCATACACACTCAGCCTCCTGGATTGTGTATTCTTTAGTCGCGCTCGACCACGAATTTTCAGATGCCGTCGTCAGAGCGCAAAATCCATCCTCCTGTGCCGCGCGCGACTGTGGCACTGTACAGCCAGGTCTACAAGCCACGCTACAATCTCTCCCCGTCCACCCGTCGTTGCAATCGCACAGCGCGGACGTTTCATTATACGTTCCGTGATTGTAGCACTCCACGTCGCAGAACTCACCCGAAAATCCAACGGTACAATCACACGATTGACTAAAGGTGCCAAACGTTCCGTGCTCGTTGCAAATGTGAAACTCGCAAGAGGTTCCCGAATACTCTGAATCGCACGTGCACACCGCGGAGGATTCTGTTCTCGTTCCATGGCCGTTACAGTGTGATGGGTCAACGATAAAATCGTCGTAAAGTTCATCACCGACCCGTATTTCGTGCTGCACAGTGACGTGAGCAGTGACGGTTGTGCTAGCGCTTTTTGAATCCGTGATGGTGATGGCAAAATTTCGAGTGCCATCCGTGAACTGCAATTCGGTGGACTCTTGCGATGCAGTGCTCCCTTCGAACGGTGAGCCTTGTGTTGTCACTAATTTACCTTCATTACGGTAACGCAGCGTACCGATGACTTTGCAGTAATTGCTCACGCTATCGTGATTTGTCAAACTGAGAATTTTAGTGTCTTCGTTCCATGTGGCAACAATACTTGTACCCGTCGTGTCGGCGGTCACTCTCTCTGCATCCTTGCCGTCTGGAAAGTTACCCACGTCTGTGCAAACCACTTGGACGCCAGACAACACGACGTCGTCGGCATCTGAACAGACGTAATCCACAGTTGTCAATCGCACGCCAATCATTCGTTCCTTCTCAGTGAGCACTGGCGAGTAAGAAGTACCAGACAGCGTCGGTCCGTTCAGGTCCAGCACAGGGGCAGTGTTATCCCTCGTGAGTCGAACCAGAGCCATGGCGGGCGCGCTTGTGCGTCCGGCTTCATCCGTCACGGTGACAACGACGCCCCGAGACGTCAATTCGATATTGCTACCCGAGTGCTTGTACGAGAGCGTCTTGAGCGCATCCAACAAGGAATCCGTGCTCAGTGACGCCGTTTGGTCCGACGCAAAAGACTTTGTCGTAACTGTGAGCGAGTACGTCGCCGGATCGTATGAAGAAGTCGTGCGTTGTTCACCTTCTGGACCCAAGTCTTCCGCTATGTTCACGAAAAGCGCTTCAGCGGCGCCGCCGACGCCGTTGATAATTCTCGCATTCGCCGACAAAATCTTACTCTGTGGCGAACCTTCGGTCAACGACATTGATGCCGAATCAGCCACGACGACGTACGCGTCTCCCTCCTTGAAAGAGACCACGCGAGTCGTCGCCGCCGTTGCGAGCGTGACACTGGGCGGCAGCACGGTTATCGCTTCCACCGTCATCGACGTCTGCGTCCATGCCTCACGCGTCCATCCCCCTCCAAACGCCAACACGCAGGTAAACACTAACGCAAAGCATGCGCGCGTGAGTTTCTGGCTGCAACGACGCCGCCACGCACCCATCGCAGGCGCGTTCGCGCTGCTCATCTTCTAAAACGCCCGCGGCTATTTGAACGCAGGCGCGCCGCTTGTCGGCGCGCGATGCCTCCACTTTCGGGATTCACCGCGAACACGCGCGTGCGATAGCTTTTCACTAACGTCTTCCGCGCGTCGGAGCGTGTGAGCGTCCACGGAGCGCGTTCGTGAGCGCCATGTGCGCTCCGTGAGTTCGTTGAGTCGATTTGTGTAGGCCAAGCGAGGCGTTTTGCGACTCTATTAACTAAACAACTACATCTCTACGGCTATGCGTCTATCGATGATGGCTTTGAAAAAGCGTAGACGAATAAAAAAGCTTCCATCATCGAGCGTGCTACGTCCAAGTGATGCTGGCGTAGCGTCCCGTCTCGAGCTCGCTCGATGGGTTCCAGGTGGAGTCTTCTCGCACCCACACTTGCACGGGCTTGGCGAGCGAACCGCCGTTGGCATTTTTCAAAAAGTTCGCCATATTTTTCGCCCGAGCGAGCGTCTTCCACGGATCTGTCCTCGATCCAGTTCCGTCGTCGTCTCCCGTCGCGCTACTCACGTAAAACTCGTACACGTAGCCGGTCGAAGCCTTGGCGTCACTCGCTAAAAATTCGTGAAATTTTGCCACGCACAACTCAAACGGTTGCTTACACGCCTCCATCTTCAACCTCTGTTGATCGTCGTGACAATCATCCGGAATACACACCGCCGCATTCGTCCTCACGCACGCCTCATACTCCGTCTCAGTCTGATTCCCTCTCGCGCAATCATCCCTACACGTCGCGCATGCCGCACACTCGTCCACCTCGGTCTCATCCGCCGTCCCACCAGTCTCATCAATCACCGTCGGATCGTACTCCGAGTATGAATACTTGATGTTGGACGGCACGCAAAACCATCCGTACGGTCCAACTTCGCCCTGACCCTCGACGTAGGGCCCGACCGTGCAGTGCGTGCCTTCGTTCGGGCTGTAGGTGCGAATGTAAAACGACCCTTCCTCTTCTTCTGTCGTTTGCGCCAACGCCGGGGTTCCTAACAGCGTCAAGAACGCCACAAGGACGACGGGGACGAACGATGTCGCGCGACAGCGTCGATACCACCGCCACCGCCGCGCCATCGTCGTCGGCGGCGGCATGCGCTCGAAAGTGGCGTTCTTCCCTGCGCATTCCAACTGCTCTTTGAGTCACATATACGCGTATACAGTATAACGGTGGGCCCGCGGCCGAAACCCGCGGGATGGGTGGAAAAAAGATGAAGGAGTGGATCCGGTGTTCCAAGCGTCACCAGTGTGAACCGCGCGAGACGCGTCGCGGGGGTCGTCTTCGGCGTCGGCGTCGAGAGCGTGCGAGTCGTCTGAACGGACGCGCGTCGGAAGATGTCAACCATGGAAACGTTGGCGCGCGCAGTCATGACGCAGATTCCACCGAATGCGATCGATCGGCAAGCCGTCTGTGAAGTGCTCGGACGCGCGGAAAGCGCGACGAGAGCGGGACGGAATAAAGACGCGGCGAAGCTCTTAATGCAAGCGGGGGCGGCGATTTATAAGTTGCAGCACGAACAGGCGATCGCGGTGGCGGAGACAATCTTTCAAGCGGCGGTGAAACACGCGAGGACGACGGATGCGGATGCGCCAGATTACATGCGGCATCTCACGGAGAGCGGGAACTCAGAGCTCGGGGATGCGTATACGTGGTTGGGGACGTGTGAAAACCGGTTGGGGAAGGCGAGCGATGCGGAGGGTCACTATAAGGCGGCGGCCAAGGCTGTCGAAGATGAGGGTCTCGCGGCATATGCGGATAAGTTTGTGCACAGAGTGATGCTGTGTAGGTTGCGAAAGGACTTTGAGAGGCACGAACAGTTGTGCGACGCGTGGGAGGAGACGATTCGTAAGGCTGCGAGAGAGGGAGTGGAGTGTGAGACGGCGCTGTTGGCGGCGACCGGTATCTGTTTGCAAGAGCGCGCCGGTGGGTTGGCGGATCAGGGTAAGGTTGCCGAAGCGGCAGAGCTGCGGGGCGGCAAGTTTTTGGAGACGGTGATACGTCTGCAAGCGCACGGGTTGCGCCCGAAGCCGGACGTACTGTTACCGAACGTGTACGACTCTATTGCCGCTTTGTACTTGCGCATGAACGAGAAGAAGAAGGCGCTCGATTTTTTGCGAAAGTGCGTCGTCTCGACAGCGCGTCAGGAGCGATACGCGGACAGATTTGTACCCGAGGGCGAAGAGCGAGGCGTTCGCTCCATGGACAACTGGGAGGACGTGTGCTGGCATCCGTCTCTGCTCGTGACGACCAAAGTGGAGGATGGGGAAGGTGACGTCGTCCCAAAGGCGCCGTGGACAATGAGCGACGACGAAAAGGAAACTTTGGAGCTGATACTGCGAGTGGGAGACCGATGGACGATGAAAAAGGGAGAGCCTGGTAGAGAGGCGACCCGAGGAGCAAACGCCCTCGGCCACATTTTGCTTACTCTCGGAAACCAATTACTTCAAACAAAGGATAACGCCACGGCGCAGCGCGTGTGCAAGACTTCCGCGGGTATGTTCATGCACGACCCCGAAATGCAAGGCGTGGCACTTCACTTGGTCGGCGTCTCGCATTTCCACATGGCGTCTGACAACAAGCCAAAGGCAAAGGAAATCCTACCGAACGCGGCGCAGGCATTCGCCCTTGCCGCCGAGTGCAGAGTCGGCGGCGGTCGTTGCACGAAGAAGGGTGCGAGCGAGGGTATCAGTTCGTTGCTCTTCTTGGGCAGATGCTTGTTCGAGTTGGATTCGCCTGAGGACGCCGAACGCGTCACGGCGCAAGCCATCAGCATCGGGAGACAAGTGTTGGGCGATCAAGCAAAGGAAACCAACGAAGCGATCCGAGCGATGATGGAACTCAAGCGCCAAATGTCTACGCGATAGTTCAACGTATAGGTGATGTTCTAGCGTTTGCAACGAAACAAATGTCGAGTGTATATGTTAAAATGAAATTCTACCGGTACCAATGAATGAATCACACCGAGTGCACCTCTTTGACCTTCTTTGCCCCCTCGCTCGTCTCAACGTTTTTTTCGAGAATAAGCGGCATGTATTGCTGCGAAGTTCGGCAGAGCGCTCTGAACGCCAAAACGTGAATACCAGACTGTAAAAGTAACTGCGCCATGATTTGAATGCCAATTTTCACGTTTTGAAACGCATAAAGCTCGAGCACTGCGCGTCCGCTCTCGAGACACCGCGTCGTGGTCGATTCGCAAGTAAACACCAAGTTATCACCCCCGAATTCGTTCGCCACGAGCGCGCTGTACGCGTAGTAAATCGGGTCGATAAATCTAATCCATCGTGCCCCAGCCGGAATGGAGTCGATGTTGAGGTAAATTCCACCAAAGAGGGTGAAAATCGTGATGCACGCCGGACCGAGTGCGAGAGCGGCGCCGACGGGCATGGCGGACGCCATGAGTAATCCGAGCGCGGTGAGAGACATGGCTTCCGCGATGATGATGGCGACGAAGACCCAAAAGTGATACACCGTGTTGCGCAAACCGACAATCCAGTAGACGAGCGTACAAAAGACGAGACGCGGTAAAAGTTTCGGAAGCTCTGCAACGTACTTGCTCACGTAGTATGACGACCACGAGTAGGCTCCAGAGGCGCGTTCTCGGATGACGATGCCCTTCTCCCCGGCGAAAACATTGATCGCTGGAAGCGCAGCCGTGTAGGCAACGTTGAGGACGACAAAGAACAAGCAGCCAATTCTATCCTGTACACCCTTTTGATCGGTGCCGACATTTCTAAACAACGCAGAGACGATGAGCGCGTACACGAGCTCAATCGCCACGGTGACGCCGACGCCGATGAAATTTCTTCTCTGGTTCATCGACGCGCGCTTCATGAGCAAACTAAACTGTTTCATCCATGATGCGTGCGTCGTGTCTCGCATCTCGACGCTCTCGTTTCGCTCGGATGCCGCCATCGCGGCGAGTCGCAATTGTTCCTTCGCGCTCTCCACCGCCTTTTCCCCTAATTGTCTCGCCGCGGCTTCGGCGGCGAAGAGCTCGATGCGCTCTTGGCTCGCCTTTTCCCGCTCGGGATTCCTCGCATCGAGCGACGTGATATCCATGAAGAAATCCGCCGGATTCGTGAGATTGGGACAATCGAACCGCATCGACGAAAAGTACTCTACCGCGTCTCGCGCCTCGCCAATGTAAAGCAAACGCCCTTCGCTTATGAGCAACAATTTCGCAAACATTGCGTAAATACTCGACCTCGGCTGATGAATAGTGCACACGATTGTCCTTCCATTTTTCGCGAGTTGTTTCAACGCATCCATGCACCTCTGCGCCTGAAACGAGTCCAACCCGGACGTCGGTTCATCTAAAAACAAAGCCTCGGGATCGCTAACCATCTCTACTCCGATATTTACTCGTTTCCTCTCCCCGCCCGATACCCCTCTCGGCACTCCACCGGGCGCCCCAACCATGCTCGACGTGACTTTGCGCAAACCGAGCTCCCCGATAATCTCATCCACGTGTTCACGCACTTCCCCCTCGGTCAATTTCGCCCGGCGCAGCCGACAGTGCAATGTCAACGTTTCCTCCACAGTCAACCAAGGAAAGAGGAGTTCCTCTTGCATCACATACGCCACTCGCTCTCTCATGAAACTCTCTGTGCGCGGTTCACCATCGACGAGAATTTCCCCTCGCAATCGCCCGCCGACGGGCGTGCGTCCAGCGAGGGCGTTCAACAGCGATGTTTTACCGCTTCCAGTTGGTCCCATTAACGCGAGCACTTCGCCCGCGTTCGCCGCACCCGTCACGCTTCTTAAAATCTCCTTCGTCGTCGTCGGGGTCTTCGACGATGAAGCGTTACGTAAGGTATCGTTCGTCGAAGACGTCGAAGGCGACGCGCGTCCACCGCGAACGTCGACGGAGTAGGATAAGTTTTCAAACGTAAACGTCGCACCGGCGTGCGTCGTCGAACCAGTTGTCGTCGAACCAGTCGGCGACATGGTGAACGATGAAAAGTAAAACTCCACAGTGTGACGCGGCGGTGGTTCACTTTATCCAAACACGTCAAACGATGCGAACGTCGTCATCGAGCGATGTCGCGACGGTGACGTGCGGACGCGCGTCGCCTAACCCGGCGGTGGGTCTTCGTCTTCGGGTGCGGTCGTCTGTGCGCGCGGTGCGGCGACGAGCATCGGTCGTGAGGATGCGGATGCGTGATGAATTTGTAGACAGTGTCACTGATGATTCGTTTCCAACGTTTGAGCGTCGGGATGAGGACGACTTACCGTCCGTCTCTTCGTCGTCGGCGTCGAATGCGTCGGCGTTGAGTGTTTTGACGGCTCTCGCGTTGACGAACGCCGGATTTGTCGATGTACCGGCGGCGTTCGCAAAGGGTGATGAGAGCAACGCGTTGATCGATCCGTTTTATGCGTTTTCGCCAGTGTGTCCGGCGAGCGACGGGGTCTTTCGCATCGGACAACGCGCCGCCATCGGACTCGCCGGGGATGAAAACATTGAAAATTACCGACCGTTGATCAACGACGTGTTGATTCGGGTGCGAACCGAACTGTGCGTGTTGGAGTCATTCGTGCGGGAAACGGCGGTGCCGTTCGTGAGAGAAAAAGGTTTGGGTTGGGTGTTTCCGGCGCACGAGACGAGCGAAACCTATCTCGCGGGCGTCGTCTTCATGCTCGGGGCGAATTTCATCTTGTTGGGGAGCACGAAAGTGGTGGCCATCATGGCGATTTATCACGATTTATCTCTCGGGTTGATGACGAGGCTCGCCGGGGGCGCACTCGGGGCGTTGGGTCCGGAGAATGAAGAGGAAAAGCGAGAGGCGGAGCTCGCCAAGGTTATGGATGAACAAATGGTTGAATTGAAAAAGGTCATGTCCAACTGGACGATGGGGAAGGATGCGCGGGCGAAAAAGACGCAGGAGATTAACGACAAGTACGCGGCGAAATTGGAAGAGATTCGCGGGACGCAAGAGGCCAAGTCGAATCGAGACGATTCAAGCGGGTTGAGCAAGGTTCGACGCGCCGCGGGCGTCATCGCGGTACCGCTTAAAGTGTACGGTACGGTGAGTTCTAAAGGTCGACAAGTGCTCGAGGTTTTCGATACGTTTTGCTCGCGGTATTTCGTCGCGTTCACCGTGACGTACATCATCGCAAAGACGGTGCACTACACCATTTTTCCCGACATTTTCGGCTAGTCGAGTCGATTCGAGTCTGCTTGTACACTATCTATTTTACTACACATTCAATGATACCGCTATCAATCAATACACTCGGTCGTCACGTCCCACTTTTCGGACGACGAACATACCTCGCCAATCTATCCGCGTGCGCCCCGCTCGTCGCCTCCAACGCGCGCGCACAATCGTCTCTCAACGCCTTCAACGCGGCGTAGTCGCACTCGAGCGTCGTCTCCTCGCGTGCGCCTCTCCCATCCACCCGCATAGTCCCCAATCTCAACGTATACTTTGGCACAGCCTCCACGAGCGACGCTCGCGACGCAACTTGCACGTCCAGCCTCCATTCCAACCCGTCGTATGCGCGTCCTCGATGCGTCGCGACGCCACGCGCGATGGCTTCGCGTCCGGCGCGCGAAGCGCAATCCTCCTCGTACCGCCTTTTCACCGCCGTTCTCGCCTCTGCACCGATCCCCAACCCCGCCATGCGTCGCTCCAAAACCTCCGACGACGCCTTGACTCTCACGCACGACGCCAACGCGGACGCCAACGCCTCGACGCACCCCGCACGCGGCGGTACCGACGCGCCGTCCTCTGCTTTGAACGCACCAGTGCCGAGCAACGCGATCGCTCTACGCGCCGTCGCATCGGCGACATCGGCGCTCGCGGTGCGCAAACCGGAGACGAGATCGCGTTCGATCGCGCGCGACCACGTCACCGGGTCCATGATCGCCCGTCCGCGGTACTCAGTGACGCGCGACGGGGCGACGCCTCTTCTACTGAAGAAGATTAAGATGTGAACACCCAAAAAAACTAAACACCCAATCACCTCGTCGCGATGGATCGTCACTTCGCGACGGGTGACGCGACGGGTGACCCCAAACGCTCGACGCGTACGGAACAAAGGAAACCTGATCGTCAATGTCGACCATCGCCAAGGATGAGTCGAAGAGCGATACCGCCGGTGCGGCGTCGGCGAGAGAGTTGTCCTTGCGAGCCTTTGCGACAGCCATGGCGTATGGAGTCGCGTACATCACGGCGGCGACGGCGATCATCATGCTGAATAAGTACCTGTTAAGCGTCACAGCGTTTCATTATCCCATCGTGTTGTGCTCGCTCGGGGTTGTGTGCGGGTGGGCGCTGTCGTTGATTGCGGTGCACACGGGGCGGGTGGACATTTCGGAACACAAGGATATCACATTAACGTTTTGGGCGAAGAACGTGTTACCGATCGGGTTGTTTCAAGGGGTGACTCTCGCGTTAGGGTACGTATACTGATGGCGATGACATTCGTGATACTAGTAAGCGCGCGTCAATTGCAGGAAGGGAGACTAACCGTCGTTTGTCGCTCGCTGGCTCGCTCGAAACGCGCAGGAACATGGCTTACTTTCACTTGACGCTGTCGTTTTTACAAATCATGAAGGCATTGTCCCCGGCGGTTCTCTTCTTCATCCTGTACATTACTGGCCTCGATAAGTGGCACACAAAGGTGGCGTTGGCGGTGTTGATAATCATCGGAGGTACTCTCATGGCGTCGCTCGGAGAGATGAACTTTACGTGGATTGGTTTTGCACTCATCCTCGGCGCCGAGGTATTCGAGGCGTTCAAGAATGCGGCGATGCAGTTTTTATTGGCCAACAAGAAATTCAGCATGTGGGCGGGGATGTACTACATCTCCCCGGCGTCGCTCGTCTTTTTGTCCATCGCCGCCGCGATTTTTGAGTTTAAGGATATGGCGGAAAAAGACGCCTGGGGCATGATGGCGGACGCGCCGCACATGTTCATCGCCGCCGGTTTCCTCGGCTTCATTGTCAACTTTTGTTCCCTCGGCGTCATCAAGCACATCGGTTCCCTCACCCTCAAGGTTCTCGCTCAGCTCCGTTCCATCATCATCATCACCTTTGGCGTCATCTTTTACCACGACGTCGTCGAACCCATCCAAATCGTCGGTTACTCCGTCGCCCTCGTCGGTTTTGCCGGGTATAACTACGCCAAGATTCAAGCCAAGGAGGAGGAGATTGAGGACGAGCGTCGCATGGAGGAACAAAACAAACCGTTGTTGCCGCAGTGAGAGGTGCGTGTCGCAGTCAGTACCATCAAATCGTAGTTTTATTTCATCAAAAGCAACACGTAGACCAAAACAGCAAATGAACTCGAACAAGTGCTCGCCCACACTCGACGACGCTTCGTGAAGGTTCGATACCCCCGACGTCGCCCGCCCGCCCGCCATGTCGACGACGACGTTCGGTAAGAAGGCCGTCGAGCTCGTCCGCGAGATTGCCGACTCGGAAGCCGGGTCGTTACCGCCGTATAATCAAGATTTGATTCGAACCATTGCCGATCAGTGCCTCGAACACGCCGATGCGATGGCACCCTTAGCGACGGTGGTGAACGAAACAACAGCGGGTGATGGAGTGAGCGAAGAGGAGGCGGAAGGGATGAGAATGCGGGCGCAGGCGTCCATCTTAGCGCATAATCAGGTAGGAGCTCACGCGGCTATTGATTGACTGATTCAACATGTTTTTTTTTGAAAAACGCGCGTCCATCTGTCGTTTACAAACTTGAAAAGACTGACGATGTTGGATTGTCTCTCGCGACGAACGAACGAACGAACTAGGCCATTCTCAGAAATAAGAGAGCGTTGTTGGTGTACCTGAACGAACGGATGAATCGTGTGAAGAAGCTTCGCTGGGAAGTCGGCACGGGTCTTCCCTCCAACGTTTCGTCCAATTTGAGCCACAGCGAGCGAACGTTTTTTACAAAGTACTCCGAGGTCTTGAACGAGTACATGCGCGAGGTTGATCTCAACTTGACGTTAGATCTCACGCCTCCGATTCATCACAAGATTCAGGTGCGTTGTCTGGAGGATTACGGGGAATTATTCACAAAGGATGGTTCGGTGGACCTCAAGAGGAACACGGTTCACTTGATGTGGCGGGAGGAAGCCGAGCCGCTCATTCGGGAGGGGATCCTCGAACAGCTTCAGGATTGATTTGACGATGAGCATTGTAACGTAGTTTCGTAATTAAGTAATCGCGAGATTTCTCTTACACGGCGAGCGGCGACAAAACTCTCGGCAACGCCTCAACGTTGGCCAAAAACGCAAACAAGCTAAACGCGATGCCCAACGCCGGAAACACCCTCGGCCCCGGCCACTCCAACGCATTCCTCGGCGTCGCATCGAACCTATCGACGTACTGCTTCCCCAACGCCAGCGTCGTGAGGCAAGCCAACGCCAACCCAGCCGGTGTCGTCAACTCGTTGTCCGTCTGAATCAACGCGAACGACGCCACCAGCGCCCCGCACGCCCCGCCGACAAACCCCCCGCTCGGTCGTCCCGGCGTTCCTTCGCCCACGTTCTCCATCGCGTTCGCCGCTTCCACCGCCACGCACAGCGCCAACGCGACGTCTTGCTGCGCCACCGCGTACGCGATCGACGCATCGACCGCCCGCGTTCGCATCGTCATCGATCCCCGCCGCTGAGGCTGTCGACGATGCGTCGCCGGCGTCGACGCGCGCGAAACCACCGCGCGAGTCGTCTGCATGTCGGCGTGCGAAGAAGGGGATCGACGCGTTCACGAAAACCTTTGATCACGCGTCGGTACCGTCCGCGCGCGTTTCTGCGGCGAACGACCGACGATCGATTCGACACTTCTCCACTGGATAAGAGGATGCGTCGACGTCAGTCGCTGCAGCGGCGCACTTTAACTGATGTGATAATGCGCCGACGGTTGCTGTCGACGACGACGAAGCGGAGGGACGGGACACCTCGCGCGTACCTTCCGAAAATTTTCCCGGCCACGTTCGAACGGTCCGAAGAGGACTCCGACGCGTTCGGGGGCGAGGAGAACCTCGAGGCGTTGAGGAGCCTCGACACCGCTCGAGACGGCGGCGTGATAGAGAGACAGCTCGGACACGCGTGCGAGCAAGCGATCGGGGCGGGGCGGCGGTGTCGACACGGGTACGCGCAGGCGGTGCTTTACGCGCCAATCTACGCGGTGGGTGGTGAAGGGGGGCGTCTTCGGGCGGAACACGCGACGTGTTGGTTGACGTGTCCTCGGTTGGTTGAACGCGTGGACGCGTTGGAGCAAAGGGAGAATGGGATACACGACATGGCGGCCAGAGTAGACGCGGAGGTGAGTGGAGAGATGCGGCGTGGGTTGTTGAAGGCGCATGCGGATGCGGCGCGGGTGAGGAATTATTTGATTGGGGACGACGTGGCGAGGAGGATTCGGAGCGCGGCGGCGGCGGCGGCGGCGGCGAGCAACGCCGACGCCGACGAGGATGCAAAAAAGGTGGATTTCATCGTCAATCACACTGGATTGATCGGAGTTTCCATGCGTGGGTTGGAGGAGACAAAGACGTGGAAGCAAATCAAGTGTTTACACGCGCAGATGGCGGATGCGTTGGTGCGAGGGAGAAAGAATAATCCAATCGGCGCGAGAGTTTTGGACGATTTAGAGGCGAGCGGGTTCGACACGACGGGTGACGACGAGTGTCGACGACGATGCGAGGTCTAATAGCATAAAAATTTGTACTTTAATAAATACCTAGGTGTAGCATCATCACCGACAAAACGGCGACCCGAGGGCTTTGGATACGGTGATGCGTTTCCCCTTTGGAGCGACGAGACCGCAGACGAGTTTCCATCCAGCTTGATTGTTGGCGTCGAGAATGGCAAAGTCGCTCTGTCTCCGAGCGGGAAGGCTGGCGCGCCACGCCTCGCAATCGTAAGCCCACGTCTTGAGCTCCCGACGAACGCTGTTCATGCCACCCTTTTTGCGCATGCTAGGACAAGAAACTTGCAGGATAACCATTCCACACGAAAAAGCGTCGAATAAATCCGGCTTCTCCTTGGCGAAAGCCATTCCGCCGAAAAGACCGCCAAACTTCCCAGAAATGTACCGCTCCGGCGGTCCATAGATTGGATCAAACACGGTCTCAGATTCGTCGTAATTCGTACCCGTGCGAAGATCCGCGGCACCACCGAGATCGATGAGCTTGAGCTTGCCGTTCCCACCGCCGCCGAAACCTCCAAACAACCCGCCAGATCCGCCCGAACCCACGATGAGCAAATTATTCGGCTTGACATCCCGATGAATCACCCCACGATCGTGCAGCCCCTTCACCGCGGACAGCGTGCCTTTCGCAACCTTTCTCGCCGCCTGTTCATCCGTCGCGCACCCCATCGCGCTCGCAAACCGCCCGCCGCCCAACGCGTCCTCCAGCGTCGCGCGACCTTCGTCCTTCCATACCAAGTACGCGTTCGCCCCCGCCACGCCCAAAAACGCCGCCACGCTCTCGCACCCCTTTAATTTCCTGTTAATCGCCGCCTCGGACTCAAAAAATCGCACCCCGGCGGCGTTATTCTTCCGTTCCTTCAGCACAACGCGCTTTCCCTTGAGCGCGCCTTCGTACACGGCGCCAAAGGACCCGCTTCCAATCTTCTTCCCTCTGTTCACGTCCGACAGCGCGAGTTCATACGTCACCCGTTCGCCGTCTTCGTTCACGAACGCGTTCTGTCCTCCCGCTCGCGTCGTCGTCGCCGTCCTCGTCCTCGTCGTCGCTCGCCGCTCTCGGCGCGTGGACGACGGGTTCGACGTCTTCGTTATCCGCGTCAGCGTCGCGACGCGCATCGTGAATCGACGACGTATCGACGGGTGACGGGTGACGGGTGACGACGACACCGAGGGGACGGGCGCGAAGGGTTCTAGATCGATCGATCGTTCGATCCGCCCGCGGTCGAGCGGTCGAGCGGTCGAGCGGTCGACGAGGTGTGTCGACGCGACGAACGGCGTTCGGTTCGACGCCTTCACTGCGACGCGCGCGCGTGGATCGTCGCGAGGATGGAGGACGCGGAGACGATGCACCCGGGAAGAATGCGGGCGAGCGTGCTCGTCGCGCAAGGGCGGTTCGGTGTCGGTGGGAACGACGGAGGAGACGAGGATGACGCGCCGACGACGACGACGACTGTTTGTTCAAACGATGACGCTGACGACAGTGAAGACGTAGAACGGACGACGGAAGAGATGAGAAAGGCGACGATGATGGACGATGGAACGCACCGAGGGACGTGGGAACAAAACGCGTTGAACACCCCGGCGGGATTTCGGGCGAATATGGAGGAATACGATGAGGGACAGGGGCAGAGTTACGCATCCATGCGACACGCGTTGGACGCGTTGCGAGGACGGGGAGATAGAGTGGAACCGCCGGATGCGATGTCCGAAGCGTGGTTGTTGTCGCGAGGAGGTGGGGGTATGGGTATCGGAACGTATGAAGATGGGTTCGGGGGCGAGCGGGTGGGGAAGAAAGGGGCGGCGGTGAAGTACGCGGCGAAAGAGGTGGTAACTGTGAGCGGAGCGAGCGCGCCGAGCGCGCTTCGGTACAGTCGGATGGGGGCTCGGTGCTTGGCCATCGGGCAACGGTCGGGTGGGTTGAGCGTGGTGAGACAGGCTGGGGGTGACGTAGAGCGCGCGACTGCGAGCGTGGCGGACGCGCACGATGGGGAAGTTGTGGATTGCGATTGGAGTCTCAACGGAAGTCGGTTGACTAGCGCGAGTCGAACGGGCTTAGTGAAGACTTGGAATGTGAATCACACCTCCAAGTCGACCATGGCGCTGGCGCTGCAGAGCGAAGTCAAGGTGCACGCAGAACTTACGTGTGTAATGTATCACGCTGCGCACGACGATATCGTCTTCGTCGGGACCCGGATGCGAGAGATTCTCACGTTGGATATCATGGTTGGCGCAGTGCTGCACAAGCTGCAAGTCAAAGGCGTGCCGCTATCCTTTGATTGCAACACGAGCGGTAACGTTGTCTTTGTCGGCGACGATGAAGGTAAAATCAACGTTCTTAAATGCGATCCAGTCATCAAGAAGACGTTTTCGCTTCGCGCGAGCGCGGATGGTGCGACGGAGAATCCTCTCGAGCGAGTAATTCAGCAGCGTTCGGCAAGTCAAACTGAAAGGATGAACGCGGCGGGAATAGCTACTTCCGAATACGCCGGCGCGCAGGCGTCGGTCAAGTCTGGTCTCAGGTCAAAGTTTCAGAACATGATACAGACGGCAAAGAGAAGCATGCCTCGCCCGCAATTGGCTGAGACGAAAATGGGATACCAGCTAAAATTGCTTCGGAGCACCCAGGGGTCGCCGAGTCCAACGCGCTGCGTGCGCTATTGCGCCCTGGTGCCTCAATTGGGAGGAGCGGCGCTTTTGACCTTCCATGACAACGGGTCTCTACGCATTTACCACGCGGAGGACGTGCCGTATAGCGATTTGCGCGCGTTTTCAGAAGGAAGAATCCGCGACTGGAAAATGCCAAATCGCAATGGCGGAGTGGCTTCATTCTCGCAAGCGCATTCGTTCGAGCTTCCACTCTTTTCAGCGTCAATAGTCAATCGCACGGCGATTTACTTACTCCCCACGACACCTGGGGCACCCGTTCAAGCGACTCAGTTTACGGATGATTTCGATGCGAGCTCTGAGAGCGGCATAGACGTCGCGACAGTTTCTCAATGGTCTTACGACGGATGTGAAATCGCCATCGGGCACTCTAGCGGTAAAATCGCTCGTTGGACGAGCGAATAGAATTAGAATTATCTCGCAGCTGCAAATTTAAGTGACTTTCTCTCAAATTAAAATGTGTCATGCCTCCCTTCGTGGCTCCCCTATCCTATCAACCCCCTATCCTATCAACCCTCTAAAATTTCTCCGCTTCCAAGCGCGTTTCCTGACTGGCGCTTCCAAGAAATTCCCAATCCTCTATCTTTTCCCCCTTCTTTTTAGACTCCATAAGTCTCCGATAACTTTCTCGCCACACCGGGCTCGAGATCTTGCTTCGCTTGGGCCCACCCCTGCGGCCCGACGTGATCTCTAAAGCCAACAACAAGTTGACCCATCGTGTTGACCAATTCGTTGTTGCGGCAACCTCTCCATGAAGCAACAGCTTCGAGGAAGCTACTCAGACCACCGATAGCCACGGTTGGATTCATCTGGATCAATTTACATAATCCCATAAAGCCGTGTTCCTTTTCAATACCGTCGCGCAAGCGCCGAAGGGCGCCGCACCAAGGCACGATCATGTGCTGCAATCCGCTTTGCAAATCTTCGGCGCAAACCATCGCCAGGCGACCTAACGTGATCGCCGCGTTTTCGCCCAAAGCACGGTTTACCATGCGCATTTCAAGAATTTGAACCAAGACCTGCGCGAGCTGTCCGACGAACGGACGAAGAACATCTGGTGAAGTGCGGATCGCGAGCTCGCCCGCGGCCCAACTCGCGTTGTTGCACACAGACATGTTCATCGAAATGACATTCTGCGGCTGCAGTTGCGCAACGATGAGCTCCATGAATTGCTGGAATCCAGGCGACAGATGCGTGATGCTCGATCGCGCAAGATCGCCCAATAACGCAAACGCACTCCGACGCACACCGGGAGACTCGTCAATGCACGAGGCCAAAATGATGTCACGGAGTTGCGATTGCGCGATGAGAGGCTCGAGCGACGAGCCCATGCCCTCACACAAACCAGAAATCAAGTCCAACGTGCAAATCATGACGTCGATGGAATACTCTTCCGCTGGAATTTCTCCTCTTTGAACAGCGCTGCGTCTCTGAAGCATCATAGTCAAAGCCGAAGAACACTTGGCGAAAATTCCAGACACGTAATCAGCAGCAGAGTGTCCGAGACCAATGACGACGGCAGTTATGCACTCTAGCAGGTGGAACAATTCCGGATCTGACTCGTTTGCCGATTCCCATCGTTGCAGCATTGCCGGGAGTAGAGCTGCGGCGTAGCGCTTGTCCTCCAACGACGGACCAATGTTTTCAGCAAGCATGGTGAGCGCGTCGTACAAGTTTCGCAAGTTTTTGCGTTGGTATTTTGCCAACGCTTGTGACAGTGTCTGCACGATACCCTCCGTCCACGGGGCGAGCGTATCACGTGCTTCGGACAACAAAGTTGCGACGGCTCCGCAGGCTGCAGCTTGCACGTGCTTGTTGTGATCCAAGCATCGCTTGCAAAGCGCAGTCGTCAACGTGTTCAACTGTTCCATCCCTTGTTGTTGAGGCATGGCGTTTGGGTCGTTCGACGGTCGAGCGCACTGAACAACCCAACGAGAGAATCGGCTGAGCGTCCAGCATGTGGTCGATCGCACGAGCGGTCGCGCGTCTTCCAACATTGGCAACAGGAAAGTAATCAAAGTTGGTAAGTACGGCAGTAAACCAGCCGAGCAGCCTTCCGCAACTGCGCCCAGCGCGAGGATGGCGCTTTCACGGATTTCCCAGCGAGCGTCGCGAAGTCGCTGTTCAACCACCGGTAGCATGAGCGGCAAGAGTTCGTCGCCAAATACATTAGACAAAATGTCTAAACCATTGGCTGAACTCTTACGAAGGTTCCAGACAAAGTCAGTGTCATCGTCTTGCTCGCCTTCTTCGTCGCCTTGCGCGCCCTTATCCTTGGTATCACGGAAGGTTGGTTTGATGTCTTGATCTCTGTCCGGTCTGTCGGCGTTGACCTCGTCGTCTTCCGCCTGAATGACCTCCTCATCGTCGTCCTGGTATGCCATGTTTGTGAGCAAAACCGGGATAAGGCGCGGAGTAAACTCTCGCAAGATTTGAACGTAGTCATCACCGAGGTCAGCCTCGCAGAAGGCGCCCCAGAACTCGCACGACTCCATGGCGACGTCCTTGTCTTCGTCATCTTGACGCTCGAGCATGTACGTGATGATTTGTCTCAAGTTTGGCGCGAGCTTTTCCGGGCAAATGTGGATGAGAGTCACCAAACCAGAGCACACCAGTCGTCTCACATCGTTGTCCGGGTCATTCGCCAGCGCGAACAAGCCTTGCAAATACGTATCCAAAAGCGCGTAATGTTTTTCAGGCCAGCACGGCGCAATCATATTCACCACACCAACCGCTTGCTGTCTCACCTTGGGCATCGGCGCTCCAAACAAGTTGAAGAGTTTGGGAATGACCAAACCCGCCGGCGTGTCAGGCATGCCCGCCACAACAACGTCCAAGCGTCCGTTCACTTCCTCGCACGACTTGTACAGCGCATCTAGAGCCCCATCTCTAGAATTATCGTCCCCGTGCTCCACGGCGGCGACGAGCGCCGGCCACAACTCTGCCCAGTTTTCCACGCCGCCGCAACGCACAATCACCGCCACGCACGTCCCCGTCGTCGTCCGTATCAACCGAGACCCGTGTCCCAATCCCCGCATCAGCGTTTGTCGCACGTACACCCGATTCTCTTCACTCATCGTCGTCGTCCACGAACCTTTCAGGTTATTCTTCAGCAATAACCCGGCACTCTGTCTCACGTCTTCCCGTCTCGTCGCGTCCTCGTCGCTCGTCAGGCAGTGCGCCAGGTAATTGTTAAAATCCGGAAACTTGGCGCACTCTTGCAGCTTGGTCAACATTTCCCTCTGGTTCGCGTGCGGGTTCAGGTACTCTGTAATCAGATTCACAATCTGACCCGTTCCATTCGCATCCGGGGTCCACATCGACATGATTGATTAGATTTACTCTACCCTTTGATCAGTCGGACCCTTTCCCTTCCCTCCTAAACCGTCGACTTCCGTCGCGTCAAACTTTCCGTTCTTCACCAAAATCTAGAAAACACGCGTCGACGTCGCTCGGAACCGATGTTCTCGACGACGAAGAAGAAGAAGAAACCTCGCGCGCGTCGCGCTCTGTCCACCTCTCGGCTGGCTCGTTCATTCATTCAACCTCGTCTTCCTTGTCCTTCTTTTCACGGTTCTTGACTCGTCGTTAGTGTGGGGTTGTTGGAAAAAGGGCAAAAAAGCCCAAACGCTTCGTCGTACGTCGTCAGACGCCGCTCGGACGACGGGTTCGACGACGACGGGTTCGACGACGACGGGTTGGACGACCGACGCGTTCGTTTTCGCTGGCGAGCGAGGGACATCCTCGAGTGGGTGCGCATCCTCTCGTGTTTTGGTTGAGAGATAACACATACGAAGTCGATGATGGCGACGACGACGATGCGTTTGACGATGACGAAGGCGTCGATGGTGACGACGGAAAGACGCGGGGAGAGAACCGCGCAGGGAGCGGCGAGGCGACGTGGGGATGGGCTCCGGGCGCGCGCGGTGAAGAAGGTTTTCATCGACGGCGAGGCGGGCACGACGGGTTTGCAAGTGCGAGAGCGATTGGAGAAACGCGGGGATATCGAATTGATTCAGTTGGACCCGGCGTTGCGAAAGGATGCTAAGGCGAGAAAGGATGCTTTGAATTCGTGCGATGCGGCGATTTTGTGCTTGCCGGATGATGCGGCGAAAGAGGCGGTCAAACTAGTGGAAAATGAGAGCGTCGTCGTCATCGACGCGTCGACGGCGTTTCGGGTGGCGGACGGATGGACGTATGGATTTCCCGAACTTGCCCCGGGTCATCGCGACTTGGTGAAGAACTCCAAACGTATTTCGAACCCTGGGTGCTATCCAACCGGCTTCATCGCGCTCACGCGTCCTCTGGTTGACGCGGGCATTCTCAGCGCGGGGAGCGCGTTGACAGTGAACGCGGTGAGCGGCTACACGGGCGGCGGCAAGGCTCTCATCAAGGTTTACGAAGAGGAAGAACACGAGCCGTGGGGCGCGTATGGTTTTAATCTTGAGCACAAACACTTGCCTGAGATGGCCAAGTGGAGTAATCTCGGTCGCGAGCCCATCTTCATGCCTTCTGTCGGCTCTTTCGCGCAAGGCATGGTTGTCAGCGTCCCGCTGCACTACGACGTGCTGTCCAGCGATGGAAGAAGCGCTGAGCGTCTCCACCAGTGCTTGCAAGAGCGCTACGCTGACAGTGTCTACGTTTCCGTTCGTGACTTGAACAAAACGGACGATCTCGAGCGCGGAGCTTTCATGCGTCCGGACAGCTTGGCCAATACGAACAAGCTCGAGCTGAGCGTGTACGCCAACGACAAGAAGCAGACGGCTGTTCTCGTCGCTCGATTGGACAATCTCGGTAAGGGTGCGTCTGGCGCGGCGGTACAAAACATGAACTTATCTTTAGGACTCGAGGAGACAACGGGCTTGTAATACGCTACGTATAGTATCGGTGCTTCTACAATTACAAAATGAAGACAATAACAAAAATAAGGCAATAACAAAATTATTACGTCACCCTTCTGTCTCCACAGCTCAAGTGACTCGTGAACTTGGAGATGACGTATCGGTGCTTGTAAACGCGTCCTCGTATCGATTCAATGTCCTTTGGCACACCGATCACGTCGATCGATCCGGTGCGCAAAAATTCCTCCTCCTGTCGAACAAAGAAAGGTTAGAATGTTTTCGCTCGCACAGACCATGTGATGTGATCAAAAAAAACGTACCAGTTGTGATGCGTATTCTTTCAGAGTCTGAAGATTACACTTCAGCTCTTTGATTTGAAGATTTAAAATATTCACATTCATTTCGAGTTCGCTCCAAAACTCGTCTCCCTTCGAGAGGAGATATGTCGACGAACTGAGGAAAGTATTAATCGTATTCTGTCCACCGCGGCGAAGAAAAAATCACGCGCGCCGCCGTCAGTCGACGCTCACCCTCGGCTAAAGCGCTCAGCGAAAGAGAAAAGAAAAGAAAATTGTTCAACGTACAGATACGAGAGAGGCAACGTATTCGTAGCAACTAACGATGCCCTGTAAACGCCGTCCCGGCCATCGCGTGACGCCCAATTCGCGACAGCGAAACTTGAGTATAGAAATCGACACGCCCATCCTCTCCGCAGCGTCGTTCATGGACAACGTCCCCAAATCCCAGGCGTCGTATAAACCAAAATCCCACAGCGGATCTTTCTCATCCTCCACCGCGAACGATGGTAGATACGGAATCGAACGAAAACCGCCCCTCGACGACGCGTCGCGCGCCGACGCTTTGTCGTCGTCCTCGCAGTCGCCCATTCCCAAATGCAGACGCCTCTTCTCACCTCGTGGTCCTCGTCGTTCCGGCATCGTCCCACCCGCGCCCTTCCTTTTCTCTTTTTCGACGACGCGCGCGACGACGACGACGATCGACGATCGACGATCGACGACGATCGACTCGTATCCACCGGCTGCGTCCTCCCACAAACAAAAGCAAAGACCGACCCTTTCTAGTCTTTATGACGACTTCCCTCTCCTTCCACGCGCGCGCTGATTCCCCCTCGCCCCACGAGGGCGATGGTTTTCGTGGGCAAAAGCGAATGCGCTTTCGTTTAACAAGACGACGTCAACGTCAGCGCGAGCGAGCGTCCGTCCGTCCGTCCGTCCGTTCGTCGCGCTGACGTGTACCGTCGCATGAATGACAAAAAGCACAAAAAGAGATTCCTGCTATTTTTTATCACGTCCCTCACTGTTTACACACACGGTCCCGCGCTAGGCCACAGCGTCTCGCCGCGCCCCGTCCGTCGATCGGTCCTCCGCTCGGGTGGATCAAAAAGAGGCACTTTTTGTTACCACGTCACCTTCCGTTCCGTCGACCCGTACTTCAAGTTACCCGGGACAGTGGCGGCGACGAGCGTGCATTTCGCTTCCTCTCGGCAAACGAGCGTGCGTTTCGATCCCTGCTCAGCTTTTATCTCCCTCTTCCCGTCGCGGCGCCGCGAGCGCGCTTTAAAGTTGTTAGGTACCGTCGGGTTGAGTGAGGTGAAAGTTATTTTCCCGACCGCCCGGGGCGAACGACAGAGCCTCACGCCCACCAGGGTTGGTGCGCGGGTGGGTGTCGGTCGGATGCGCGCGAGGAAAGGCGCGGCGCGGCGTCGGCGTCCGTGGACGACGGGTGGAGCGATGGGTGGAACCGCGCGCGCGACGTCACACGGAGGCGAAGGCGGAGGCGTCTTTATCGGGTTTCTAAATATAACCGCGACGGTTTTAGGCGCCGGGTACGCGTGTTGGGTGCTCCTCGGGACGGTGGCGTGGATATCACACCTCGGGGAGCGGGTGCCCGGGGTGAGTGGATGGTTACCGGCGAAAGGATGGCCCGGGAACGCGGCGGCGGAGGACGCGATGGAGTTTATGGCGCGCAACGCGCCGCTGAGTTTGATTTTCGTTTTACCGCACTCTCTGGCGTTGCCGAGGCGGTTGTATAGGATTTTCGGAAGGTATGGGCGGTTGGTGTATAATGTCTTGTCGGCGGCGACGTTGCACGCGTTTTTGATTGCGTTTCGTCCGTTGAAGACGCCGGTGGTGATGACGATTCCGTTTCATCCGGCGTTTCACGACGCGCTCTCCGTGGGGTGTCTCATGTACGCGTCGTACGCGTTTTTTAGTTCTCCCGCCACCCTCGGGTTGCTCGGTGTGTCTTCTGCTTTGCGTTTGACCGATCCAAAGTATGCCAATCCCGCAAACGGGATGGATGCCATCACGTGGATGGGCGTGACAACGTGGAGGCTCGGCGGCGCGTTTGCCTTTGTGCTCTTCACCGGATTGTCCATCATTCCCAGAGAGCTCACGCTCGGAGATTGCATCACGAGATGCGTCGCGGCTGTGTACCTGAGGCAGCGATCGAGGTCTTTTCGCGAGTGGGTCGGAAAGATTGAGGGTATTCACCTGTTGACTTGGATTTTGAGAGCGACGCTCTTGTCGTGCGCGTGCTACAGCGCGCTTCAAGGCGGCGGCGACATTCGCGCTGTCATTGCCATCCTAGCCGGCGCTGGCTCGTTGACGATAATTTTACGTCTCGCCGAAACAGAGCCGCCGTATCCCGCCGCTGAGATTGTGAACGAGCCGACCAAACGGGCGTCTGCAGAAATCGTAGACCGCGCTCCGGCGACGTGCGAAGAGCAGCAAACCGCCGCCAATCGACCGGAACAGTGGAACACGTGGAACCCCCACGCGCCGAGAACTTGACGGTATATATCTTTAGTTTCCCCGTCGTTCGCGAATTCTTTCCGAACGGGCGCGTTTAGCACACTTTGGAGTAGCTTTTTCATCTTGTATTCATCCTTGTTTGAGTAGACTGTTTTCACTTTCTTTGCTCGCGCTCAGCCGCCACGAGCCGCCCGCATTCTTTGTCGCGTGGCGTCGGTTTCCGGCCGAAACCATGGCCTCAGCCCCTGCCGCAAAGGCAGAGGGACCACCCTTCGATGCCATAGCGCCCGCGTTGCGCGCAGAATCTCTTGCGCTTCTCGCCGAGCGTGGCTTTACGCGTTCGACGCCCGTGCAAGCGGCGACGATTCCATTGCTCTGTACGCACAAGGACGTCGCTGTCGAGGCGTGCACGGGAAGCGGAAAGACGCTTGCGTTCGTGCTACCGATGATTGAGATATTGGCGCGGGTGAAAAAGGACCTTAAGCGCCATCAAATCGGCGCGATCGTCGTGAGCCCGACGAGAGAGTTGGCGAAACAAATCTTTGAAGTGGCGGCTCCTTTCGTTAAAACGCTCGCAAAGAGCGATGAACACGCCGCGAATTTGTCCATGCTCCTCGTCGGTGGTACGGATGTCGGTAAAGATGTCTCCAATTTCGCTTCGACGTCGCCTTTGGTGCTCATCGCGACGCCTGGGAGACTCTGGGACGTCATGCAGAGAAGTAGAGACCTCGACGCCAAGAAGTGCGAGTTGTTAATTTTGGACGAAGCTGATCGATTGCTCGGAATGGGATTCATGGCGACATTGAACAACATCATAGCTAAATTGCCAAAGCAGAGACGAACCGGCTTATTCAGCGCGACGCAGACGGAGGAGGTGGCTGAGCTCGCTCGCGCCGGTCTGCGTAATCCGGTGCGCGTCACCGTTAGAGATGCTCTGAATGCCGCCGCGAAGGCTGCGGGAGACAAGACTGGAAAGTTGCCGACACAGCTTCAACTTTTGTACCGCATTTGTCCCGTGGATGCGAAAATGTGGCATTTAGTAAACTTTCTGAAGAAGCACGAAAACTGCAAAGTGATAGTTTACTTTTTGACGTGCGCATGCGTTGACTTTTACGAGTCTGCGCTCAAGGAATTGATGCCGGAATCGAATGCGATCGTTCTTCACGGTAAAATGAAACAGAGCGCTCGCGAGAGTGCGTTGACGAGATTTACAGAGGGAAAATCGGGAGTTTTGATGTGCACGGATATTGCCGCCAGAGGACTCGATATTCCGGGGGTCGATTGGATCGTCCAGTTTGATCCGCCGCAGGACCCGGCCGCTTTCGTGCACCGCGTCGGGAGAACGGCGCGAATGGGTCGTGAAGGTAGCGCGATCGTGTTCTTGGCTCCCAATTCTGAAGCCAGCTACGTCGACTTTTTACGAATTCGCGGCGTCGAAATCAAACCCGCCGCGGGTACTCGTGAATACTATGCAGAGTCGGCATCCACGAACAATGGCGATGCAGCAGGGGACGATGATGAGGTTGAATTAGATTCAGATATCGTGGATAAGCTCGAGAAGGCGGAGCGATTGGAAAAGAAGGGGATTGAGTCTACTCACAAAACTTTACGAAGGGCGAGCGAGACGAACCGTGAAATCATGGAGAAGGGCGTCCGAGCGTACGTGTCATTCATTAGAGGTTACAAGGAGCATCACTGTAGATTCATTTTTAGATTTAAGGAGCTGCAGTACGGAGCGCTCGCCATGGCCATGGGTCTGCTTCGGCTTCCAAAGATGAAGGAAATTCGCAAGGCGCCGAAAAAGTTCATGGAGTGCTTCGACGAGTCTCCCGTGGACGCCGACACCGTTGCCTTCCACGACAAGGCGCGCGAAAAGCAGCGCCTCAAGACTCTCAAAGAGCAGCAGGAGGCGGCGGCCGCCCAGAAGCTTTTGGAGGAGAGCAAACCGAAGCCGAAGAAGGAGAAACCAGAGCAAAAGGAAAAGCGGCAGACGGCGTTCAAGCGGCGCAAGGAAGAGTCACGCGCCGATATCGAAGAGATGGAGGACGATTATCGCGCTCTCAAAAAGTGGAAAAAGGGTAAAATGACTGACGAGGAATTCGACCTCGAGATTGGTTTCGATGAAGAGTCTCTCAACGCAAAACCTGCCAAACAAACCAATAAAAATAACAAAAATTAGGTGCGGCGCGGGGAGAGAGCGGGGAGAGAGTGGGGAGGAGTCCACTAGCTAGTAGTCTATATCATAAATATTCAAACAAAATCATAGCAACGATTTCCTTAGCACGTTGCCCCATTTCTCCAGCAAGTCGTCAACGCGTGCGTTCATCCTCGTTCCTACACCGCCCCACACCAACAAATCTGGCAAGTCTCTCAACCCGTTATCTCCCACCACGCGCACCGTCTCGAAGCCCAACCGACCGTAGTACTTGACTAACTTGGCTGCGTACTCGTTCCCGTCATCGATGGCTAAGAGCTCACACTTTTTACATCCCATTTCTGATGCCACCAAAAGCGACATGGTTCCGAGCAAAATTGCTATCCCAAACGTGCTTCGCATCGTATCCTTCTCAGCCGTCGTCACCCTTGAATTATACACTCTCATACTATCCATGTGTAAAATTCCGAACGGCGGCGGCGCGAAGAACCCCTCGTGCGTCGCCACGATATCCTCGTCCGCATCCGGGTCGTCCGTCCACTCTCTCGCCAAACCGCCGGCGTCGCCCTCGTCCCGTCGCAACCTCCTCGCAATCATCTTAAACGCCGGACCAAATCTCTTCGACTCGAGCGTTAACCCACGCGCGTTCGCTGCCGCCTCTATCTCCTCCATCGTGATCGTCGCCGACGACGACGCCGTCGTCAGCCTTCGTCGTCCTGGCTGAAACCGTCCTCGTCGTCCTACGTCCGATGGCCGCTTCGTTGTCGTCACCCTCGACGTCGACGCCGTCATCCTAGACGACGACGACGACGACAACGCGAGAGTCCGAGCCATCGCCATCGCCATCGACATCGACATCGTCGAGCGACCGCGCGCGCGATGGGTCGTCGTTAAAGACTGACGCTAAAAGTGTGCCAGTGCCGCGCTGTGTATGACGCACAGTGTGTCCACGGAACACGTTTGTTTTCTGATTTTGGATTGCTTCTTTGTCACACGCGCGCGCGCGAACGTGCGTGCGTACGCGGGCTTTAGAGACGTAGAGAGATTGTATCGATACCGAACGAGCTCGATGAGCGTGCGCATCGCGACGGCGACGCCGTGTCGAGCGACGACGACGACGACGAGAGCGACGACTCGAGGATCGGTGAGAAGACCCAACCGACAACGTTCTGAAGGCGTGTTCGCGCGCGTGAGCTCGGGTGAGACGTCTCGAACGGCTGAAACGAATGAGGATGAAGAAGATGAAGAGGTGGATGATGCGTTCTACACCTGGCGCGTAGGTGGGGCGAATGATTTGAAAATTACGCATCTGAGAGACGTGTACAAGGGTAACGCTCCGCTGGAACCGTCACCGAGCCCGTTTTGTACGAAGAGCGCGTGTCCGTTGAATGTCGGACCGAGAACGTCGTTGACGTTTAACAGTAACTTTGTGAGCAATAGCGATCGGATTTTGCTCAATTCTGTGGCGTTCGGGTCGGCGACGGATCCATCGCAGACGTGCTCGCTGGCAGCGGACGCGTACAATCCGCAAGGGTGCGATTACATTCCCGAGTGGGTCGTTCGGGCTGGTCCTCGGGCTGAGGTGTATTTTAAATCAGAAGAAGTACACGCCGCGATCGTCACCTGCGGTGGGCTCTGTCCCGGGATCAATGATGTGATTCGTTCGATCGTGAACACGCTCGAGGTTGGTTATGGAGTGAAGAAGATCAGCGGCGTTCGATACGGATTTAAAGGCTTCTTTTCCGGTGATCCGTTCATGCAACTCAATAGAAAGAACGTTAGAAATATTCATAACACTGGTGGTTCTGTTCTCGGATCGGGGAGAGGGGGTGGAGACGTCCAGAAGATTGTCGAGTCGATTATCGACAACGGCATCAACATGGTTTTCGTCATTGGCGGCAACGGTACGCACGCCGGGGCCAACGCGATTAGCGACGAGTGCGCCAAGCGTGGCGTCAAGGTGTCCGTGGTTGGCGTGCCGAAGACAATTGATAACGATATTTTGCTCTTGGATAAGACGTTCGGTTTCGACACGGCTGTCGAAGAGGCTCAAAAGGCGATTCAGGCTGCCGCCATTGAGGCGCAGAGCGCGCACAGAGGCGTCGGCGTCGTCAAGCTCATGGGACGTCAGAGCGGTTTCATCGCCATGTTTGCCACTTTGGCGAACGGATTTGTTGACTGTTGCCTCATACCAGAGATCGATTGGGCGGCTCACGGCCCGAACGGCGTCATTGAGTACGTGCGCAACACCCTCGACGCCCAGGGCCACGCCGTCGTCGTCCTCGCGGAGGGCGCGGGACAAGAGTACGTCACCACTAGTGGTACCGACGCCGGCGGCAATCCAAAGCTCGGCGATATCGGTCAATGGTTCTGCAAGCAGCTCAAGGCTGAGCTCAAGTGCGACGTCAAGTACATCGATCCCACCTACATGGTTCGAGGCTGCGTCGCCAACGCTCACGATTCCATCATGTGCACCGTCCTCGGCCAAAACGCCGTCCACGGCGCCTTTGCCGGCTTCACCGGCATCTCCATCGGCAGCGTCAGCGCCCACACAGCATTTTTACCAATCCCTCGCATGATTGAACGCGAGAGACTCGTCGATCCAGACGGTCGCATGTGGCACAGAACGCTCGCCAGCACCGGCCAACCCGACTTTTTTTAACGAGCGCGACGCCGCGCCGTTCCCTCGCATCGCTCCCCGTCGCCGTCCGCCCCAGCGACGGCGTTTCCATCCCGTTTGCGTTTGTTTTCATCAATCCATTCAATGTATTTCCGCACTTTTCGCCCATCTCACCCGTCGTCCCTCCCCCGAGTCCCTCCGTTCGTCCCAGTCACAGTCACAGTCACAGTCCCAGTCTCTCATCAGGTGATCGTTTGAGTTTTGTTTTTCAAAAAAAACAAAAAAAAACAAAAAAAACCTGTTTGCAAACACATCCATCCATCACATCCATCCATCCGACGACGACAGACGACGACGACTGCCGCGCGCGCGGACGACGAGAACGATGAGCGATCAACCCGAACTGAAGGAGTTCCCCGAGTTCCCCGGGGAACCAATGTCCAAGAGGTGCGACGACAGACGACTGGCGAGAACGCGCGCGAATCATCATCATCATCGGCGGCGCGCGATGAAGCGCTCGACGCGTTTTTTAATCAGACGAACCTCGGCGTCGGCGTCGCGAGCGGCGTCTGAGTGAGTGATGCGCGCTCGATGCGCCGAACGAGCTCGATCGGTGTGAAAGGATGGAGTGACTGACGAACGGAGCGTCGCGCGAGGACGTCGAACGGGGGAGCAGCGAATACAAGAAGCGCTTGAAGCAAAAGTTGAATGAAGAGAAGAAGGCGGCCAAGGAGGCGGAAAAGGCGAAGAACGCGCCGCCGGCGAAAGAAAAGAGCGAGGAAGAGAACGAGGCGGATTTGGACCCGACGCAGTACACGCAGAACCGAATTAATAAGGTGTTGGCGGCCAAGGCTCGGGGTGAGTCGCCGTACCCGCACAAGTATCACGTGGATACTCGAGTGAAGGAGTTTATCGGCAAGTACTCTTCGTTGGCGGATGGGGAGAGCGCGGAGGGCGAGGTTTGCTCTGTCGCGGGTCGTATCATGTCCAAGCGGGCGAGCGGTAAGAAGCTCTTCTTCTATGATCTCATTGCCGACGGTGTTAAGATTCAAATCACCGCGGATGAGGGATCTGCGTCGGGCTATGACTTTGCAAAGGTGCACGGGGCGACGCGTAGAGGCGACATTGTCGGCGTCAAGGGTACTCCGGGTAAGACGAAGCGCGGTGAATTGTCAATCTTCCCGAGCGAGTTTGAGATTTTGACTCCGTGCCTCAAGATGCTTCCGGGTTTCTCTGGTTTGCGTGACGTCGAGACGCGCTTCCGCATGCGTTTCCTTGATTTGATGATGAACAACGAAGTGCGCGACACGTTCCACATCCGCTCCAGCATTATCCGCTACGTGCGCAAGTTCTTGGACGACCGCGACTTCCTCGAGGTCGAAACGCCGATGATGAACATGATTGCCGGTGGTGCCACCGCTCGTCCGTTCATCACTCACCACAACGACTTGAACATGACTCTCTACATGCGCATCGCGCCGGAGCTCTACCTCAAGCAGCTCGTCGTCGGCGGTCTCGAGCGCGTGTACGAAATCGGTCGTCAATTTCGTAACGAAGGCATCGACATGACCCACAACCCGGAGTTCACCACGTGCGAGTTCTACCAAGCGTACGCCGACTACAACGACCTGATGGACATGACTGAACAGATGATTTCTGGCATGGTTTACGCCATCAAGGGTTCGTACAAGATTCAGTACCACGCCAAGGGTCCTGAGGAGCCGCCGATTGAGATTGATTTTACGCCGCCGTTCCGCCGCATCTCTATGGTTTCTGGCCTTGAAGAGGCGTTGAACATCAAGTTCCCGTCCACCGATTTCTCCTCCCAAGAAAACGAAGACTTCCTCAAAAAGTTGATCACCGACTTGGGTATTGAAATGTCGCCGCCGTTCACCACTGCGCGCATGTTGGACGAACTCGTCGGCGAGTACTTGGAATCTCAGCTCGTCAACCCGGGTTTCATCTGCGACCACCCGCAAATTATGTCTCCGCTCGCCAAGTACCACCGCAGTGTGCCGGGTATGACGGAACGTTTCGAGCTTTTCGTCAACACCAAGGAGCTTTGCAACGCGTACACCGAGTTGAACGATCCGCTCGACCAACGCGAGCGCTTCGAGGAGCAAGCCAAGGCGAAATCTAGCGGAGACGACGAGGCGATGTTGATTGACGAGACGTTCGTGCAATCTTTGGAGTACGGCTTGCCGCCGACCGGTGGCTGGGGCTTGGGTGTCGATCGACTCACCATGCTTCTCTCCGACAAGAACAACATCAAGGAGGTGTTGCTCTTCCCGGCGATGAAGCCCGACGAAGTCGACTCGGCCGCCGCCGGCGTCAAGGACATGGCGATTTAAGTATGTTAACCGATGAAATAATCATGAAATCCTATTAGAATAAGTAATTCGTAGCGAGCTAAGTGTTGTTTTTTGGTATGGTTTCGACAAGAGGCTTTGGGACGAGGGAGCGAGACGAGTCTCTCTCTCACGCTTACTTGTCCTCCTCCTTCGCCGGCGTATCCATGGTTTCGACGGCGGAGAGGTCACCGAGGTCACCGAAGCGGTTGGCGAAGCGGCTCACTTGACCGGCGTCCGTCATGATGGCGGAGGATCGTCCTTGGAAGAACGGGTGGTTGCCGCTCCAGATGTCGACGACGTACTCAGCCTGCGTGCCGCCCACAGTCATCACTTCCTCCCCGTTGCAGAAAACCTTCGCTTCTTCAAACCATTGCGGTTGCTCCGCGCCGCCGCCCTTCTTCGCGCACACGGCAACAGATCGGCGGGTCTGCATCACGTAATCGCGCGCACAAAGCACATCACAGTCAGTCACTCTCGTTCACTCGTCGCCCTCGTCGTCGCCCTCGTCGTCGCCCTTGTCGTCGCCCTCGCTCGCCCTCGTCGTCGGGACCCAGCCCCAGCCGAGCCCACCCTCTTCCCGAGCAGGGTTTTGCACCACCCTTCCTCGCCCGCGCCGCGCCCACCCGACGACCCCGACGCGGGACGCCGTCTCGGACGACGCCGTCGACGCGACGAAACGAAATGTTTTTTTACACTCGTCGCCCTCACTCGTCGCCCTCGAGCGTCGACGTCGCCACCGCCTCCGCGCCATCGCCTCCGCGCCTCGCGCGAAGCTCGCTCGTCCCGCGCGATGCGTCGTCTTCCGCGTCGTCGCGTGGAGAACCGCGTCGTCGGGAGAACACTAAACCTAGCGCTAAAAGCTAAAAAAAACCGACGCACCTTGTGGGAAACCGCGCGCGTCGCCGACACCGCGGTCGTCGTCGTGGTCGTTCTCGTCGTCGCGTACATCCTCCTCGGTTCGGAAAGTGACGTCGAGTCGCCGTCGTCCTCGTCGACGGGTTCTCGTGATGAGAGCCCGAGAGACGATGAATGTTTGTTTGATGGGTCTTCGGTACCTCTGAGTATAGAGGATAAGAGGGTTGTACAAGATATATCTATCTATCCTTTCATGGGTTTAAATCATCCAAGATAGTACCTACAGGCACGTACAATACAAGTACAAGTACAATACAAGTACACGTACTCGGCGCAGTGTCAGCACCGGGCACTCCGTCGTCGTTCTCTGTCGTCGTCCCGCGCGCCTTTGGTTTGCTCGACGACGACGATGGCGCCGCAGACGACGACAGAGAACGACGACGGCGGCGATGACGGCGACGGTGGCGCCGCAGACGACGTCGAGCGATGGGATCGAACGCGGGACGGCGACGGCGGGGAACGGACGGAAACGCGGACGAGGCATCGCCGGGGCGACCGTGTCAAACTGCTCGACGAGAGATACCAACGGGGCGGAGGGTGAGACGAGCTGCGGCGGGGAACGGGACGTCGGCGGTGACGGACGGGTCGGTGGGGCGGGAACGGGGACGACGACGACGACGACGCCGACGACGACGACGTCTTGCGGTGGAGGGAGCGCGCTTTATAAATCGCGGAGAACGAGGACGCAGGACGCGAGCGGGGATTCAATCGCGAGACGGCTGATTGACTTTCGCGGGTTTGACTTGAGCGAGACGCAAGCGAGGGATATCGCGAGGTTTATCGATTTATTGCCGCCAGAGATGGAACCGTTGGTGCGGGAGACTTTGGATAATTGCGTGGATATCGATGACGCGATCGCAAAGCTGGCGAGCGTGAAGATGGTGGAGCAGACGGCGCAGTGCTCGGTGGGAGACTTTAGCGAGCCGGCGGTTTCCGAGGCGAATAGCGCCGGGGGAACGGTTGCGGGAGACCAGTCCGGGGCATCCAAGGCGCGAAGCGAGCGGGAGGCGACGTCTTCCGCCCCGGTATTGACGGTGGAGTGGGTGAATGCGATTGTAAACGAGATGGGAGCGTCCGTAGATATGGCGGATGCGCAAAACCGCGCCTCTCGAGTGCTTCAGACTTTTGAAGGCGCGGTGCGCCAGAGATGCGCAGAGTTTAGCGACTATAGCAAAATCATGAAGATGAAGCGTGAAAACGCCCTTCTCAAGCGAGCAGTTGCGATTCAAAACTCGAGAATGCAAGACTTGGCGCCTCTTCAGGCGCGCGTACGCGAACTCGAGGCGACGGTGGCGCAGTACGACGAACAACTCCAAGCGGCTCAGCGCCAGAACTATTCCCTCTCGGTCAATCTGCGTTTAGCCATGGATCAATCCCCACTCGGCGGACCGTCGAGAAATCACGATGTATTCTGAGAGTGTTGTACTTGTATAGTGCCACAGCGATACTAGTAGTATCACGCACGCGTTGTTGTAAAACAGCTGGACAAGCGTAACGACGGCGGCGAATTAGTTTGTAACAAAGATGTAACAAATCTTCTACTCACTACTGTACAAGAAGAAAAAAATATTAATAACTACCGGTATGTCACTAGCTCAATCCTGAGACGATTCCTCGCGCCAGCCAGGAGGACCTCGAAGCAATCTAAAGGTGATGTTGATTCGCTCACCCTTGACGGGTGTGTGATTTTTTGGAACGCCATGATAGTGCGTGTGTTGCAAAGCGCCATCCATCACCATGAGAGAGCCGTTCTCGAGGAAGATGGACGTCTTCGCCTTTGTCTTTGATTTGAGCTGAACGTCAAAACGTCGCGTGTGCCCGAGGCTGATTGCGGCAATATTGGCATTTCTACCGAGTTCGGGTTCGTCGTCGGCGTGATACGCCATTGAATCGTAACCGTCTCGGTATCTATTGAGAAGGACATGGTTGTACTCAGCGCCAGTCGCTTTGGAGACTCTATCCATGAGTTCACGTAAGACATCTGGAACAGCCACCGGTTCGAGCGTCTGACCGCTGTACTTGTAAGGGATGTCACCCGCCCACGAAACCAGCCTGGGTTGGACTACTTCCTTTGTCGTGTTTTCTTCCGGCTGCCACACCACAATGCTTCTCTGCGCCCAATCGACCGGAGGAGAAGAAATCAGTCGAGTCAAAAGCTCGCCAGCTTCTAATTCGCTCAAAAACTCGCGACAGTATCCCAGACGCCCGTCAGACTCACCCGGATCGACCGTCTTAAACTTGAGCTCTCCCGGCTTCAATTCCTCGCCCGGGGCGACAAAGCCTTCAAATCCGCGAGCGATTTGCTCCTTCATCTGTTCCTCCACGCGTCGTTTTTGCTCCTCCATATCCAATCCAATCGCTTCGAGAAGCACCGCCTCCATCTCGTCGAATCGCGCAATCTCACTCTCGAGATTGGTGAGCTTTTCCGTCTCAACCCTTACGTCGCCGCGTCGTAGTCTCGACAAATTTTGGGCGCTCTGCCTTCGAACCTCTCGCACCCATTCGAGACGCTTCTTCACGTACAGCGTCGTGAGTGAGCTCCCGATTTGCTCACCAATAATCGGCCCGATTATTTCGTCTCGCAATCCCAACGCGTGCGCCTCTCCGCGCTCGAGAGAGAGCACCAAGTGCATCGTCTGATTTTCCACGACGAGCCTCTCGTCGCAAATCGTCCACCCGTTTGACGCGCACCACCGACGCATCGTCGCCGCATCCTTCGCCGGCGGATTCAACACCAACCGCCGCACGTCTGTTCTCTTCCCATCCAACCCCAGCCCACCCTCCGTGAGAATCCGAATCATCGTATTCGCACCGACCCCCGCGACGACGGCGACGTCGACGCGTTCCGCGTCCACCGGCGCGAACCCGTCCCCCAGCCTCAACGTAACCGCCCCCGATTCCCCGACGCACCGCTCGACGTTTTGCCTCGCCACGACGAGTTCAAGCTCAGACCTATCCACACTAATCACTCTCCCCACGCACTTCTTCGCCGACGTTACCAATCCTAAACCGAGCAACGCGTGTCCGCAACAGACGTCGGCGACGACGAGTCGCTCTTCGTCCGCGTCCTCGTCGTCCTCGTACCCGCGCGTCACGCACGTCGCCAACGCCTCCATTCTCCACGACCATCCCGGGACGTCTCCTTCACCGTCGCCGAACCGCGTTCGTCCCGCCGGTCCGCTCGGCGCGTCGCTCGTCCCTCGCACTTTGAACCTCGAAACGACGGCGCGTCGGCTTCCTCCCGCGCGCGCCGCGTCACCC
>Ga0181573_10000416_pt1 | contig 44732 bp, 24 predicted proteins | sample 101ome_25_FD_148643 | JGI IMG/M metagenome (GOLD analysis project Ga0181573, IMG submission 148643) | Coastal salt marsh microbial communities from the Groves Creek Marsh, Skidaway Island, Georgia - 101409BT metaG (spades assembly) | ecosystem: Environmental > Aquatic > Marine > Intertidal zone...
AGCGTCGGAGCGTCGGAGCGTCGGAGCGTCGGAGCGTCGGAGCGTCGGAGCGTCGGAGCGTCGGAGCGTCGGAGCGTCGGAGCGTCAGAGCGTCAGAGCGTCAGAGCGTCAGAGCGTCAGAGCGTCAGAGCGTCGGAGCGTCAGGGCACTACTCGGCGGTCGAGCTCAAGTTGCGTACGGTGGATTTTCCAGTTGCCTTCGTTCTTCCGCTTCCCTTCGTGCTCTTCGTTCACGGCATCCCGCATCTGTGCCTCAAAGTCCTCAATAACATCTTCGATCATGTCAAAGCCCTCTGGGATGCGTTTATTCTTCAGGCGACGCCGGAAACTCGCCATTCTTCAATCAGCCTTGCATGAAACGAGGCCTCGACCCCAGACCTGGGACAGCCAGCGGCGTTCTCGGCTGTGCTACGTGACAATGTGGATATATCGATACGAGAGACCGCCGGAGAGATCCCACAACGTCAAAAATTCGTTGGTTTTGTTCATTATTGGGGAAGCACTCGGACTGCCAGCGGTCGCCAAAGGCGAGGACGAGCTTGTTGGCGCGCTCCTGGGTGTAGATGTGGGAGGTGGTGTCCATGTTGGCTTGCAGCCAGTTGTACAGCCTCGTCTCGTCCGCATCGCCACCGCGCCTCCTCGGGAACCTGCCGTGGGTCCGCTTGAACAGCTTCACGGCCTCCAGGATCGCGTCCCACTGGGCCTCGTCCCTGTTGCCCCGCTGGAAAAGACCACCGGTCTCCAGGTAGGGGAAGCACTCCTTCTCCCACCCCTCACTCCACTCGCTGCATCTTCCTCGCCGGCTACTCCCTCTCTTCCTCCCCCGCCACCTCCCGCTCCGCGGCCGATTCCGGGAACAAGTCAGACAGCAGAAGCTTCTTTTTCCTCTTCGCCATGCTGTGACTCAGCAGTTCTTAAATGTGCGCCTGCCAGCCTCGCCACATCCTGCACAGGTTCTCCTCTTGGACGGCCTCGCTGAGTAGGTGCTGGACTTGCCCCTCGACGCCGCGGGCCGTGGTGTCGCCGCCGATGATTCCCTCCAGTTTATCTTTGATGACCAGGAGCGTCCTGGTCGCAGAGACGTTGCCTTCGTCCACTTCGCTCCCGTTGTCGTTGTCGCCCCCGTCGCCGTCGTTCCCAGAGCCCTCTGCCGCTTGCTGGGTCTTGCCGCTCTTGCCGATGCGTTCGTGCGACAGGGACCAGGAGTAGAGTGGGTCGTGGATGAACACAGAGAGGACGGTGACGATGGGGTCCTTGTGCTTTCGCATAACGCGGAGGACTTCTTCGCAGCATCGGCGCATGACGCCTTCGACGCCGGGGGCACCCATCGCGTCGACCATGTTGCGGGTGAGTCGGAACGGTACCTGCTCGGGGGTACTCAGGAGCTTGCCCTGCTCGAAGGCGATGCCGAGGTCAATGTGAATCACGTCGGCAGTCGCTTTGCTGAGCAGGATATTGGACAGGTGGCGGTCGCCGAGGCCGATGATGTGGCCGGCCATGCTGTTGACGGCGACGGACCGCGTGTACGCGAGGCGGGCCTCGAACCACCTGCCGGGGTCGGCGAAGCGTCGGAGGAAGACGCGACCCATGCGAGGGGGGCCGAGCTCCTCGACGCACCGCTTGAAGAGATCGAGCTTGACCTTGAGCGGGACCTTGTCGTAGCCCTTGCGGGACTGCACCTCGGCCAGCTTCACGAACACCTCCGACCTAAGTCGATGGTACTTCCTGTTGCCGTCCGTGATGAAACCCTCGAGGCTCTCGGTGTCGTCGATCCACTCGAGGAGACCCGAGCTCGGGCTGAACGGGAGCGCAAAGTACGTGCCGATGGCGAGGTTCCTCGAAGCAGTGGACTTTGCCTCCTGGAAGAAGGCATTGCAGATGCGGAAGTACTGCTCCATGACGGCGTCCTGACGCAGATCGTCCTTACCCTTGACGAGCTGGCGGCGGGTCTGACCCCGGCTGTCGACGATCGTGACCAGCTTGGGCCTGTTGATGCCACCAGGGAACGACATCTTCTCGTCGATCGAGGCGATGGTGGGAAGGTCGTCATACGCGAGGGTCAGATCGAAGGGGAGCAACACGGAGAGGAGTGGGATGTGGCAGAGCTCCTTGCAGAATTTGCGGCGCCACTTGGCCGGGAACGGTGCCAACCTGGCCTTCGAGTCGAAGTCGCTCATCGCGATCTCGATATATCCCTGGGTGGCGCAGTCGAGCTCGCTGACGATGGTTTTCATCCTCTGGTCGAGGCCTTGCACCTTGTCGATCAGTGCCGAGGCGGCGGCGATGCGGCTCGCGTTTGCCTGGAAGGCCATTCCGGTGCCGCCACGGGAGCCGGGGAAGTCCTTGGTCTTGTCGCCGTTCTTCAGTGCAAAGAGGATCGGGAGCATGTGGAACGGGTGTTCTTTCGCCATCTTGAACAATGTCGCCTTGAGGTTTTCCTGGAACAGAGAGAACTCGGTGTCCTTGTTCCTCGAGTCGCTGAGCCGGGAGGCGAGCTGGTAGCCGAGCGCCATGAGCTTGTGCGACGGCACGTCTGCGGACTCTTCTCTGAATACGAGGTTGACCTGGTCGCTCTGATCTTGGGGCCGCGGGGACAGCCACCTATCCACCAGCCGGAACGTCGCCGGGAGGTCGTACCTGCTGCCGTGCCGCAGCGACAGACAGTAGTGGCGGATCGCCAGAGTGTCGTACTCGAGCTCGTTGACTTCGGCCGAGTCGATCGCCTGGGCGTCTTCCACGATCGTCTTGTTCAGCTTCGACTTCGAGACAAGCAGGATCTGTTGGTCCCTGGACTGCTTCTTGGAGCCCTCGAGCTTCGACTCGATCTCCTCCATCTCCCGCTTGTTCTTTTCCAGGATCGATTTCGCCTTCACCCACTCGACCGACAGTTTCCGCTGTGCGATCTCGTTGCGAAGCTGGTTGGCGTATGAGGCCATCCGGTAGAAGATGCGGCACGCCTTGTCCGAAGTGGCCGGGTCGGCGGCGGCCCAGTCGGTCGTTTCGATCGCCTGGGTGGTCTCGGCGAGCGTGTCCAGGATGGTCTGCGAGCTCTCTGTCTGTGTGATGGCCATCCACTTTGCCAAAAGACAGTTGAGATACGCGACCGACACGATGTTGTCAGAGTCCAGCTCCCGTTTGTTTGTCTCGACGTCGTTGATGATGCTCATCGAGTTGGCCAACAGGGAGTTGATGGCCGCATCTCGCTGCTTCTGAGCCCACAAGTTCTTTGCCTCCTCGATGCGCCAGTTTGCTTCGCTCACGCGGTACGCGTGCGACCAGTGCTCCGAGCTGCTCCTGGCGGCGCGCTGGCTCGTCTCGAGGGACCGCCGAAAGCGCGAGAGCGCGCCCAGGGCCTGGCCGTTCCTGTCTGCCTTGCGCGCGCACACGGCGATATCGAGCAGACAATGTGCCTTCAGGTCCTCGCGGCCGATAATCTGGAGTAGCTCGTTCCTCAGATCCTTGATCGGCATCTCGAGAGAGAACCTCCAGCCAGCGCCCGCGACGGCCTCGCGGAGCTTCCAGGAGGCGACGTTGGCGTCCACCTCCGCGTCTCGCTCCTTCGGATCCACCTGCCATTTGATATTCCAGGCCTCTGCGATGCACTCGGCCATCTGAGCCTTGACGATCAGCGGGTTCAGATCCGCCGTCGTCTCGCGAGAGGCAGAGGCCAGGAGGCCAATGACCTCGTTCCGAACCGAATGCAGCGATTCGGTGAATCCACCCGCGTATCCGATCCTGAAGTGCTTCATTGCCGATGCGAGTTGCGGGTCGGCGGCCTCGGATCCCGCCGAGTCGTTGGACGACTGCATGGGGTACCACTCGCCGAGCGCGATTGCAGCCGGAGACGGCGCCGTCACGGCCGGTTTCGGGCCGAAAATGGGGCCAGATAGCGACTGACAGAGTGCCGAGGTACCTGTTATACGGTTGAGCCCCGCCCCCGGAGCAGCGTCGAGGTGAGACTCGCCCATGCCCATCCCCTCGATTCCCCCGAGCCCCGCCATCAGGTACGATGATCCCAAGTTGCCCAAACAGCGACGCATGCAGCTGAGTGCGTGCTCTCGCGGAATGTTGAGCACTGGTACGTCCGGATTTTCTTCCTCCATCTGGAGGGCCAGGTCGCAGATGACCATCGCCCTGGCCCAGTCGCCCTCGCGCTCGAACCGGCGCAGCTGCGACATTGCGTCATTCGCGCGGGTCAGGGCGTACAGCCCATCCGGTTCTGGCAGCAGCGCGTACAGCTCTTGCATGAGTCTCTCGTACCGTTGGAATTCGGCCGACTTGGCTTTGCTGATTCTGGCCTCCCTCCACATCTCCCCGAAGATGATCCCGCTGTAGAGCGACCTGCTGGCAACGCACGCCTCGCCCAGCGCCAAGTAGTCAACGGTGACCCAGTACATGGTCTTCCACGACAGACACGGGGATGGTAGATCGCTCGCCTGACCGCTTTCTGCGGCCTCCTTATCCACGTTGTACAAGCGCCGCAGCGAGTGCAGGACCCGAAGCAACACGTTGGCCGCCTTTGGATACGTCCCGAAGTGCGGCAGGACGTGCTCCGTGATCAGGTTGCCGAGCACCGTCGCCACCTTGGCCGACGCGTCCTTGTCCAAAGATATGTGAACGAAGACCAAAGGCAGGAGCACCTCGACGAAGTTCGCCCTCATCTTGGCCAGCTTGGCGCACGACGTCAGAACGGTGTTGTTCGACTTGGACAAGACGTCGTGCCCGATGCCCGTTATCCATTCATCGTACCGCGCCGAATGGATAGCCTGTGCTCCAGAGACGGAAGCTCGAGTATCGCCCGTCGAGCCACCCGGGCCGCCGTCCAGCTTCCACAGGCGGTCGTTGAGCTCCATCGAGAACGCCGACCCGTCCTCCTCGTCCGGGTCCCCCATCTTGGATTGCAAGAACAGATTGAGATGCTCTTGGACCATATTATCGAGCATGTTGAATGCCGAGACCCCCGAGTTCGTCGACAAGATTTCCTGCAGGATCACGAACGCCTCGGCCGCCGCTTGGGAGTCGTCCTCGACCAGATAGTCATAGAGCAACAGCAGCGCGCCACGATACGTGTCAATTTCCAGGATGTCGACTGCGGAAGCTAGAGTGAGCCTTCCGGGTGTCTCATGGCGCTCAGTCAGCGCGCCGTACTGAGACGGGTTGAAGCTGAGCACGTTGGGCTTGAGCGGCCCAAAGTACGACACCAGCTGGCCGGCGAAATCCACGAGACACCGGTCGTCCTGGTTGAGCGACGCGGCGTGCACGATCTTCCACAGAGACTTTTCCGCGATAAAGTCTGGCGTGGGCGGGTTGAGCGGGTCGGCCCGGGGGCGCTCCGTCATCTTCTGCCGGATCAGCGTGATGTACTCGAGCCGGGTCGACGGAGACAGAAGGCTGACGAGCTCCCCGAAGGCGTCCAAGTAGTTCTTGACAGACGTTCCGGCGCCTAGAGAGCCGTCCTCGCCGAGCATCTTGTCGATGCGAGGATCGAGGACGGTGGTGTGCTTGCGCAGGAAGACGTACGGCTTGGCGCGGTTGAGCATCAGGTACCGGATGCACCGCACCACGTGATGCTCGGGGCTCTCGGGGGACTCCGGAGACGCATGAGTCGATGCGTAGTACGAATCGCACATGTATGACATGATCGTCGGCAGGGTGATGCCGATGGTCTGGATCAGCTTCTCGTAGTCGGCGGCCTTCTGGAGGCACACCACGTGGTCGATCACGTGCACGAGGATCTCACACGCGGGTTCGCTCGTCGTCGTGTATCGCATCAGAATCGACACGATCGCGAGCGCCTGCCGCAGAATGCCGGGATTGTCCAGCGAGGGCTTCACGTACAGGATGGCGCACGTGGCGGCCCTGACCGCCTGGACCTTGTGCCTGGGATGCTTGAAGTCGCTTATCTTTCGCTGGACGCCCATCAGTAGCATCATAATGTCCACGGGTCGCGGCATTGACCCCCCAGGATGGCCGTCCAACGCAAGGCGCTCGGCGAGGTCTTTGACGGCGCACACTTCCTTCGTGAACACCTTGGACTCCTCGGCGCCCTGCTGGGTGTCGAACTCGCTGCTCCCGTGACCGATGGTATTGATGATGATCTCGTCAGAGATACCGGCCATGAGAGATTCCAGGTCCAGGTCCGCGCGGAGCAGCGAGGCCATCGAGGTGAGGTTGTCGGACACGCCCGACAGCAAGGCGTCGATATCCGCGTGGTGCGCACCAGAGGCGAAGAAGTGCGCTGCACACACATCGCCCATACTCTGCCGGAGGATCAGCGGGAAGTGCTTCACTTTGACGTATTCCATGAGGGAGTTGACGCCCGTCGCGGACCGGTGGTAAACGAGGAACGCCAGCAGCACCTCCTTGCCCGGAACGCCATCGGCACCCGCCAGGCGACAAGCCAGGAGGTACTTTTCCATGCAGAAGACGGCCCGTTTTGGATCCTGCATCATGTGCACGACAATAGACCGCGACATGACGGTCAGGTAGCTCTTCACGGAGTCGTATCCCAGGGACTCGGCGATGTACCGGAGCGCGTCCATCGTGGCTTCGTTCATCGCAACGCCCTCGAGCCCGTCCCCGTTATCGATCCCGACGCCCTCGTACTGAAGCTCTTGGATCAAACAAGAGACGCAAATCAGCTCCAAAGCCGGGATCTTTGACGCCACGGTGCCCAGGGTGAGGACGACCGTCCGCAGCAGCTCGTCCAGGTCGCAGTCGATCGGGATAATCTTGTCCTCGTCCTGGTTCGACTGCAGAGGAAGCATCTCCAGTATCTTTTGGAACAGCATCCTCGGGTCAGAGAAGAAATCCAAAAGCCGCGGGAGAATCGAGGCGGCCGCCACCCGCACCGAGTACCGGTCGACGATGAGGGTCGCCAGCCACTCGACCAAGGGCTCGAACATCGCGCCCGGCACCAGCGACGAGTCGACCTCCATCAGGCCAACGATCATATCAGCTACCATGATGCGATCGAAGGCCGACGTCTTCACGGTGATGGACTCCTCGATCAGCTGGAACAGCTGGCTGGAGACGGACGACATGCACACCTTTGCGGCCTTGGTGTCCCCCAGGAAGCTCGCCTGCTTGACCATCGCGAATCCGCGCAGCAGAATACCCTCAAATATCCCGTTGCGGAAGACGAACTCGTGGTCGTACGAGAAGAGGCCTTTCTCCCGCTCGAGGAAGTGCACCTCCTCGGGGAGTCCCGGCGGCGGCACGTCCCCGAGCGCCAGCGTGCTCAGGATGCACGACGACTCCAAGGCGGCCATGCGCACCCGGACCTCGAGGGGCAAGAAGTACTTGTTCTCCGTAAAGTACTTGTAGCACATGGACAGGTCTTCGAGCGCCCGGGCGGGGTTGTAGCAGCTGGTCCGCTCCAGCACATCGAGGTACCACTGCAGCATGGGAATCCGCCGGTCGGTATCGCTGCGGTCCCTGGCGCCGCCAGTTATCGGCCCGCTCCTGCCGTGAGGCTGGCTGACACGACCAACGCCGTCGTCTTCGTCTCCCTTAGCGGCCATGCTGTTGTTGAGGGCATCTTCCAGCGACGGGAGGTCGGCGACGATGCCCCGGACCTCTTCCTTGTCGCTCTCGCAAAGCCTCGACAGGGCGTCCGCAAACCTCGATATAGGCCCATAGTTCGACTTGTGAAGCGTCGAACATGTCATCACACGCGTCGTAATCCACGCGATACACTTGGACATGAACGACTGGAGCGAGCCAAAGCGCATGGCGTGGCCGCCGCCGGCGTCGCCGCCGCCGTCGGCCATGTCCACGTCTCCCGATCGAGGATCGCCCTTGTTGACGCGGGACATTAGGTCCAAGCAGAGCGTGGAAACGTTCAGCGTGTCGTCCTCGAGCACGCACGACTCGAGGATGGTCTCCAGGACGTCCCGGAGGTACGTGACGGCCCCGTCCACGGCGACCACGGCGTGCTGCGACGCGGGTGAAGCCACCGCATTCGATGCGAAGGCAGTTGTCATTCCAGTCGATCGCGGCGATCTCAATGCGCCGTACATGCTCCAGCTGCTGACGGGCGGCAGGTCGTCGACGCCCAGGTCGACGTCCGTCTCTCGCCACCACCGATATTGATCCTCGAGGGCGGCAACGTGACCCTCCACCTCGAGAACGCCTGTGGTATCTCCGCCGAACATGAGCGTGCAAAGTGCCGTGCACACCACGTCGCTCGATACCGGGCCGGCCGGCGACCCCTGCAAGGTCACCGCTTTCGTGATCCAGTCAATGTACAGGCAGACCACCGGCTTGGACAGCGTCGAAAGCTTTTTGTACCGCAACAGCAGCGTGACCAGAACGATAGACATCGCCGAAGGTGTCTCCGACAGCAGCTCTTGCCTGAACGAATCGGCCGCGTAGCTGCTGTTGCCCAGCCTGATGGAGTCGTGGAGCCGCGGCAGGGCCGCGATGACGATCATCTTGACCACGTCCCGCGTGACCGGATAGCTGGACAACACCTTGAACTGCTGGATGAGGAACGATATGGCGCTGCCCAAAGAGCTGTGCGCGTTCGTCGTCGTACGGCTGTCGTCCGTCGCCGCCCGCGACGACTCGGTGACCACTGCGGCGTACAGCATGCGCAGAATCCACACGACGTCCGGCTTGACGTGCTCGGACACGAACGAGTGCTGCAACGCGCCTTTCACTTCGTCCGCGATCATCCCACAGGCGCCCTCGAAATCCTTGCTCGCGAGGCAGCTGCCGTGCTTGAGCAGGAACATACACGCGACCGGCCCCAGCGCCGCTGGCTGCCGTACAGCGTCCGACACCAGGTCGAACCCGAGCCGCCGGTTCTGCCGCTTGCGCTTCCGCCCCATCGCTGTCGCATTTGCAGTCGCGTTGGACCCGTGGCCATTGATCCCCATCATGACGTCGAGCTCCGAGTCCAAATCCAAGCCGGCCAACGCGTCCCTCGACAGCCGCCGGTACATGCTCACCTCCAAGTCTGCCAACAACAACGCCAGCAGACTCTGCTCGCGATTGAACCCGTACTCTGCACATTCCGGACTCCGAAGCCAGCTACCGTCCAGATCGATCCCCTGGTACCAGTCCACGACGTCCTTGACGTGCCGCAACTCGAGCAACTCAAGCCTCGTCGCCGCCCGGAAGTACACCAGCGCCGCCTCCCGCCCCTCCGGGTTCCCCTCCCGCAGCAATAGCATCGCCGAGTGATGAAACTGCTCCGTTATTTCCGCCAGCACATGCATCGCGTCCCCTCGGCAATATAACATCGTCTGCACGCACAGCCCCACGACCTCGTTGCATATCCTCGACGTCCACTCGCGCAGATTCCCGCCCTGCCCGAACCGCCGCAGAATCTCCATCAGCATCGCCCTCGTCTCAGGCTCCATATCGTACTTCATATGCGCCAGCACTGACCGCAGCACCGTCAAATCCTTCACCATGAAGCTCGCCGTGGCGTTGTCCTCCCGCGACCCGTCCACGTTCTGCAGGATCATCTTGCACAGGGGCTTGAGCGTCGACGCAAAGTCGTCCGCATCCATGCAATACGTCGAGAACGCACAGACCGATCCCCGATCGGCCGCGTCGTACTTCCTGTACGTATCGTACCTGTCGTACCTGTCGTTCTCCAGGAGGAACTTGAGCGTGGTCGAGTAGTCATTGTACACCTGCGACGACTGCCGGAACGCAAACGTTCGCTCCAATATGAACGACAGATGAGACATTAAGTTCAGCGACACCGGCTCCAGCATCGAATAGAGCGTCCGTTCCCGCTGCCCCGTCGCCTTGTTCACCACCATCCGCACGACCTGCGAGTAGATCGAATCCGGTGGTACCCCCTTGTTCAGCGACCGAGACACGTCCTCCTGCACGCCGTCCATCAACGCCGTGAGGATCGCCGTCCACGACACGTACTCGGTCGCATACCCGAGCGTCCTCTGGTCCCTCGGCGGAACCCCAAACGTGAGGGCGTCGAGCTGCGCAACCGAGCCCTCGTTCGAAAAGACCACGTTCAACTTGTCGAGTGCTTCCTTCCGGGATTTCTTTTTGCGCTCCCTCAGCGCCTCCAGGATGTCCTTGAGCTCCCGAGCGAGCGTCGAGGAGACCGACATCGTCCCCGGGGGCTCTGACGGTGGCCCCAGAGACATTTTTTCTGGGAGTTTTCGAGTTCGCGGAGATGCGCTCGGCCGTGACGGTCGCGGGTTCTCTGAAGCTCTTGCGTGTGTGCTCTCGGATCGGGATCGGGATCAGGATAGGGCACGGTGCGTTCCCGTCATCGTCGCCGTCACCGTCATCGCTACGGGCCCCCGTTGGGCGGGAGCGACCGTTCGCCCCGCGCCCGATCGCTGGCCGAGAGACGGGGACGAGGCCGACGACGGGGCCGAAGATGACGGCCGCGACACGGGAGACGGCGGCACAGAGCATCTGGGAGCAGATAACGAATCGATACGACGCGGCACAGGCGTCCCAGGCGTCGTCGTTCACCGAGACCGACACGGAGCTGTACGAAGACACCTCGGCGGGACTGTCGTCAACCCTGCCGCCGCTGTCGTACATCGTGAAAGTCGCGCGGCGGTTGCGGGAAAAGCCGAAGAATGCGAGCAATAAACCTGCCGCCAAGCGGGAAGAGAAGATGAAGAACAACCCGTTCCTGCCACCGGATCCGGAGCTGTACGTGATGCAGCTGACGCCGACGCATAGCCTGGTGCTGAACAAGTTCAACATCACGCCGCACCACGTGATTGTTATAACGGACGCGTTTGAGGAGCAGGAGGTGCCGTTGAGCGCGGCGGACTTTGAGGCGACTTGGATGGTCGTGCGGGGGATGCAGGGGGAGAGAGAGGGCGTCGAGGGCGGTATGGCGTTCTTCAACCGGGGGCCGCTGTCGGGGGCGAGCCAGCCGCATAAGCACATCCAGTGCGTCCCGTTGCCCCTGATGAACGGGATGGGGTCGCCGTTCGAGGGGTTGATTCGTGCCGCGTTGTCGGCCTCGAGCGACGCCGACGCGTCGGCGACCGTTTCCGTCGATGCGCTGCCGTTCACGCACGGGGTCCGGAGCGTGGTCGATGCGACGCCGTCGGACGTCCACGCGGCGTACGAGGCGATCTTGGACGGGTTGGAGGCCCGGCTGCGCGGCGTGTGGACCCGAGATGATTCCTATAATCTGCTGCTGACGAAAGAGTATCTCATGGTGATCCCGCGGCGGGCGGAGTTTGTCGAGTCTGTTGGCGCGAACGCAATGGGGTTCGCGGGGAGCTTTTTCCTCGGGACGCAGGCGGAGATTGACGACCTCAAGCGGTTGGGGCCGAGCCGGGTGCTCCAAGGGCTCGGATTTCCCAGTGTTACTGATTGAATCAAGACTCTTGGCCGCAAAGCCCGCAACTCAGCATGCATTCTTCTCTCATGTACGACGGGTTCTTATCGCACTCGCCGATATCTGCCCACTCGGCGCACAGATCGTGCCTGTCTTTGCAGTCGCCAGAGCCTCCGGCGCGGTTCAACGCAACGCCGCCCCCTTTGTGAAACGCCCCAACGTGAATCCACTTTGTCGCGGAGTACTTTTCTCCCTTCAGCGTTGGGCAGCTACCGTGCGTGCTCTTGACGTCTGTCTTCCCGTCAGGCTTCATACCGTAAAAGAACAGCGCGTTCCTCTTGATCGCCTTCACCGCCAGCCCCTGCTTGGCGCACTCCGACCACTCGTCCCCGCTGACCGGGTCCCCATTTGCGTGCGGGAACACCGTCTCGCCGCCCTCCTCCGGCGTCGACAGATACATCAGCACCGTGGCAATCCGCTGCCCGCCATGTGCTGGGTCCGCATTGACGGAATCGTGGAAATAGTCCGTGTGCGGCTTGTACTCCTGTCCGTTGACGTACTTGAGGATCTGCAGCGACTCCCCGTTCTCATACGGCAGCATCGTCACATGCGCGATCCGCTCCTCGATCCCCGCCACCACATCGTCCTGCGCGTACGCCAGAAACGTGCCCGAAGACGTCCGCACGTCGCTGTCGACCGACCCTCCCGTCTTGGAGTCGACCACCGTGCTCTTCCTCAGCGACGGCGACCCGAGCTTGATCAGATGCGCACACTCCTCGTCAGTCAGAAAGTCGTGCAGAACAAACGCCCGGGGTTCCCACGAGATCTGCTCGATTCTCCCAGACCACAGCACGGTGTCGTCGTCGGCAGCCGACTTGAACCCCGCGTCGAGGGTGGACGGCACAAACCCGTTCCTCCGACCGCCATCGATCGAGTTGCTCACGGTAAAGGTGGGCCTCGTCGACAACGGAAGCGTACCACGCCACCCTGGAAAGCGCCTCGAGTCCTCGATATACTTCTTGCTCTCCTTCTCCGGGCGAGCAAGAAGAAGGGTGGCACTGATCGCGAGGAGGACCATCTGCAACACCAAAACCGCCCCGCGCGCCGCGCCGCGCCGTCGGGGCTGCATCGTTTGACGCGCAGTATGATATACAAGTATGTATGTACTGAGCGTGACAAGTAGTAGTGACAAGTGCTTGTTTTGTTTTTCTTCTGTGACACGTCATCGGCGTCATCATCATGGCCTCTCGCCCTCGCCCTCGCCCTCGCCCCTCGCCACGCCCGTCACCGGACACGGCAGCCCCCACCGAGCACAGAGCTCGTAGATACCCATCTTGACCCGATCCAAGGCCGCACCGGGCCCGTCCAACGCCGGCCGCACCACCAACGAGAACGCATCCGGACTCCCCGCCCTGTCGTCGTCAAAGTAAAAGTCGATCACATACCGCACCTCCTTCCCGCACCGATCAACATACCAATCATGCCGATCGAACGGCAGCGCCCCGTCCCCGAAATACTGCCGTATTCTCGCCAGCGGACTGTAATCGTCCGGCCTCCCCAGAAACCGCATCAGCGTCGGCTGCCCGCACTCCCGACGGTGCAACATCTCCCACGCGGCAACCTCCCTCCAAGTCAGCTCATTCATCGTATTATGCGCGTGCACGACAGATTCCATATCCCGCTCCTCCACGTCGTCCCCCTTGCCCTTCCGCTTGAGCGCATTGTAAAACATCTGCGGACTCGGATACACCCAGGTCCCGTCCGTACCGCCCTTGGGAATATTGCTGTCGACTCGGTCCGTCGACAGCAGTGCCTTCTGACCCGGAAACGGTGCCTGGTTCGCCGCCACCGGCATGTTGTTCCGCGGGTCCAGCACATACTGCTGGCCGGTGGTCGCCATGGCGCGCTCCATGGCGCCCGCGTCTATCCGCTGGTTGTACACGTTGTACTGCACGCCCGCGCCCGCGCTGGTGCTGGTGCTGGTGTTCTTGTTGTTCCTGGTGAGCACCGGACAGTCGTCCACCGACGACCTGGTGGGTCGCCGTGCATCTCCCCCTTCCCCTTCCCCTTCCCCTTCTTGCGGCCGCCGACTCGGCGGGACGTTTGGCGTGCTCCACGCATTCCCCATCGTGTGTCCACACGTCGCGTCGACGGCAGTGGCGAGATCGGCGACGACCAATTGATTCTCGAACGAAGGGACGGTTTCGAACTGCCCGCGGGGACACAAAAAAAAAAATTCTGTAGCCGATCGTCCGAGTCAGTCACCACCATGGCACCCGGAGTCGACACGGAGTATCCAGAAGAGGCCGAGGCGAGGTACGTACGGGTGTATTTTTTGCGCCTGGGCCCGAGCGTTTGAAATTCGGATTTGGATGGACTTCCCGTTATCACACACATGCTGCCTCGTCCATGTCCCGCGCGCCGGTCCTGTGCGCGTACAGAACGCTCGGCAGACGCGTACCCGCCGTAATTGTCGGGCTGTTCAAACAGCCCGGCGCGCGTGAAACGATCGATTCGAATCGATCACCGACGACGACTTGCTACGCTCGCTCCCTCGCTCGCTCCCTCGCTCGCTCACCCACGCTCGCTCGCCCTCGCCCCGCCTACCTAGGCTGCTCAACGAGGAGTACAAGATCTGGAAGAAGAACACGCCGTTTCTGTATGATCTTGTCGTCGCGCACGCGCTGGAGTGGCCGTCGCTGACGGTGGAGTGGCTGCCCGTGAAGGAGCGCAATGAGGAGGCAGGGTATTCGAAGCAGCAGTTGATCCTGGGGACGCATACGAGCGAGGGAGAGCAGAACTACTTGATGCGTGCTGAGGTGGCGCTGCCGCTTGAGGACAGCGAGACGGATAACCGCGGGTACAACGACGAGTCTGGGGAGGTCGGTGGGTTCGGGGGCACCAACGGGCGGATCCAGATCGTGCAGCAGATTAACCACCGCGGGGAGGTGAATCGCGCGCGCTCGTGCCCGCAGAACCACTTTCTGGTGGCTACGAAGACCGTGTCTGCGGACGTCTACGTCTTTGATTACTCCAAGCACCCGTCCAAGCCCAACTCGGACGGCATCTGCAAGCCGGACATCAAGCTGACCGGGCACAGCAACGAGGGCTACGGGCTGTCGTGGAGCGCTATCACGGAGGGCATGTTGCTCTCCGGGAGCGACGATTCGCAGATCTGCGTGTGGGATATCAAGGGGCTGCCGGACGCCAGCTCGGAGCTGGCCGCGTTGAACAAGTTCACGGGACACGTCGGCGTGGTCGAGGACGTGGCCTGGCACCCGAAGGACGCCAACGTGTTCGGCTCGGTCGGCGACGACAAGCAGATGTGCCTCTGGGATCTCCGAAAGGGCGGCGCGAACTCGTTCACCACCAAGATCGAGGCCCACGAGGCAGAGGTCAACTGCCTGTCCTTCAACCCGTTCAACCAGCACATTCTGGCGACCGGCTCCGCGGACAAGACGGTGGCGCTTTGGGACGTGAGGAACATGGGGCGCGCGCTGCACACGTTTGAGAACCACAAGGAGGAGATTTTCCAGGTCAGCTGGAGCCCCAAGCACGAGACGATCCTGGCGTCGTCGGGGGCCGACAGGAGGCTCATGATTTGGGACCTGAGCCGCATCGGAGACGAGCAGACACCGGAGGAAGCGGAGGATGGCGCTCCCGAGCTCATGTTTGTCCACGGAGGACACACGGCGAAGATCTGTGACTTTTCGTTCAACGAGCAGGACGACTGGGTGGTCGCAAGCGTCGCCGAAGACAACATCCTCCAGATCTGGCAGATGAGCTCGAGCATCTACGGCGCGTGACGTTCGCGCGATGCGCGATTTGCGATGATGATGAGGTAACTAACGAACAAAAAGATTACTACATGTATACAAAGTCGTGTACCTACTTGTGTTGGGTCTCGTCGCCGGTCTTCAACAGGCACACCGATTGTACGAACAAACAAACAATGGTGGATCCATCGCAGCAGACCCCGGAAACGGGCGACAACTCCATCATGTATCGTCACGTCGGCGTACACAACGCCACGTCGCGGCTCGAGGCGGGAACCGGGGTCCCTCCAAAGGCGTTTGCAGAGGCCGGCGCGGCCCACGCCTACACGTGCTGGGCCAACCAACCCTTCGACGAGACGGACCCGGCCGCCGTGCTCAAGTGGATCAAGCGTGTGGAACGCAGCGAGAGCTACGCGGCCGCAGTCACGATCGTCTGTCGGAGACTCGAGACGGTTCTGAAGGGCAATACGACCGGGTTCGGCGCCAGCAGCGAGTGAGAGCGAGAAGGCCCGAGGATGCTCTTTCTGTGGTAACTTCACTTTGTTAACACGCTGTACGTATTGCAGAGGACCCCGTTCCCTCGTTCTCGCGGCCTGTACGACCATTCCGACGCCGGAAGACCGCGAGGAAAATCAGACGAATCAGTCGTTGAGCAGTCGATCGATCCCGACATTTCCTCCTCGTTCTCCCCCCCCCCACACACACACGACGACGACGTATGCTCACACACACGTATACACGTCATCCGTCGTCCTTCGTCGAGCGCAGCAGTGTAGTGTAGGGAACGAAATTCCCGACTCGAAGAATCCCGGTTGGTGGGAGTAATTTGACAGACACGCGGGACAGCACGCTTCGCAGGCGATACGTATGTTGGGTGAAGGTCCGCCGCCGTACGGTGGCAGGTCCGGGGACTATGGGGACCCGGAGAGCCCTCGTCCGGACGGTTTTTTCGGCGGGGCAGATCGAAATCGACTCGAGCGGAGTTCGTCGTTGAACGCACACCAGTCTCACCAGTCTCGTCGGAGCGTGGAGCAGTTGCGGCCTAGTGGGTTGAGCGGTGGGTATGCGCCGCCGCCGCCGCCGCCGGCTCCGAGTATGGGGCTGCCGGGAGGCTTTGGCGTGGGTGGGATGGGCGTCGGCGGGTTTGGGGCCAGAGGGCCGGGAGGGTCTGGGGGGTTCGAAACCAGGATTCCGGCTGCTCCTCCTGCCGCTGCGCCTGCTCCTGCTCCTGTTGCCGCTCCTTCCCTGGGCCAGTACGCACCGCCTCCTGCCGCCATCCCGCAACCGGTCTTTCCGAGCATGGTCCCCCCGCCGGCTGCGAAGAAGCCGCCGCTGGATCAGTCGCACGTGAGCCGGACGTCGAGTTTGCAAAGTGACGGATGGGGCAGGCGGCAGTCGACAGACGGCTACGAGCAGCAAGGGGCTCCCGGCCGGACATCGTCCGACGTTCCCGCGCCGCCCCCAGCGACCACGACCACGACGGAAGGATGGGGTGCGCCGGCGGAGATGCCGACCGATGACGATAATGTGGAGTCGGCGGCTGGTGGGTATCCCCAAGAGCCGCCTCACCAGTCGTACCCGCCGTATCCATCCCAGGAGACGAACGAGACGGGGCGGGTGTATGGCGACCAGAGTGCAACAGACGGCGGGGAGTACGGAGGCGGAGCTTCGGGCGGGTATGCCCAGGAATATGATACCCAGGAGCATAACGAGCACAGCGGCTACGGAAACGGTGGCTATGTGCCGGGGCAGGGACCTTTGCAGCCGGCCGGCAAGCGGAAGCCGCCGCCGGCCATCGCCAAGGAGTCGCCGCTGAAGGCTCTGTACGCCAAGGGTGCAGAGAACTACGATGGGAACAGGCGGAAGGTCAGTCTGAGCGCTCTGATGGATACCGTTGCCGAGGCGCCGAAGGATGAGGGATTCGAGGCAGGACAGACCAACGAGCAGCAGCCAGCGGGCCAGTACCAGTCGGAGTATCCGTCCGACTACCAGTCGGAGTATCCGTCCGAGTATCCGTCTGAGTATCCGTCCGAGTATCCGTCTGAGTATCCGTCCGAGTTTGCTGCGCAGGCAGACTACCCGGCCGAGGTGGATCCATCGCTTCCGTCGCATCAGGGATACGGGGCAGCTGGATACCCCCAAGGCTACCAACAACAGGAGTACCCGTCCGAGTATCCGTCCGAGTACCAATCCGAGCAGCCTTCCCAGCTGGAGTCCACGTCGTATCCGCCGGGAAGAGACGCCGGCGAGCAGGCCAACCTGGCGGGCCAGGGCGCCGGGGGGAGTGCTCCACAACTGTACGGGATGCCTGGCCAGGGGAGCAACCAGGGAAGCTCGCAAAGTTTCAATGCCAACGACGCATCGACCTCTGAGCCGCAGGAGCCTTGGAGTGCCGACGGCTCCCGGCAGAGCCTCGATCGGGCTGGCAACCCGGCACTGGGAAGTCAAGTGGGACGCGTGTTCCAGCCGATGAACCCCGGTTCGCCGGGTGGGGCGCTCAACCCGGCTCCTCCAACGTTCGATGGGGCCAAGCCGTTCGTCCCGGGCCAGGGTGGACCCCAGCAGCAGTCCGGACTGCGGCCACAGCAGCAGGGCATGCAGGCGCCTGCCGCCATGGCGCCCAAGGCGTCCAAGAACGGCAAGGGGAAGAAGCGCATGTTCTTTTTCAGGCCGTTCTCGCTCTTTTACCAGCTGGTGTTCGTCGCCTGTCTGGTGCTGAACCCGGCGTGGACCGTCACCAGGGTGTCCGTTGTGGGCGCGATCGTTCAGGCGGGTGTCGCCGGCTTCACCGGCATGAACGCCGATGCGTTCCAGTCGACGCTCGACAAGCAGTACTCGGGAAATCATCGGGTGAGCGAGTATAGAGGCTCAATCGAGGCCACGTTCGCGCTCGTGAGTGGGGCATCTGGAGACGCTTGGGCGACGACGACCGCCAAGGTCCCTTGTGCGTCGGCGTCCACCGCATGCATTTTGGCGCGCAAGGCCCTTCACGCCGGGTTGACCGCCGGAATTGTTGGGCAGAGATCGGCTATGGCAGGATACAGACACGTGCCTGCGATGGTGGGGCACGTTGGGGGCGTTGCAACCGACGCCAAGACGTTCCTGGCGAGCGCCGACACGTGGAGGTTCGACAGACTGCGAGCCAACGCTTTGGGTGTCGGCAAATCGACAGTTGATATGGCGGTGTGCTTCGCCAAGAACGCCATCCACAGCTCGAGCGTGTTTGATCTGACGAGCAAGGGGGTCGAATGCGGCACCCTCTCGTACGACGCCATGCTCACCACCAAGGACGACGGCGGCGTGCGCGGTGGCGAGGATGGTGATGGGGACGATGAAGATGATGGTGGAGATGATGCTATCGATCGTGGTGTCGACGGACACGATGAAGCCAACGAAGAGGAGGTTGACGCTGACGCCAAGCCCGACGGCGAGGAGCTCGACGAGTATGAAGACCCTTATGCGGCAGAGCTCGAGGCCATGGAGGCCATGGCGGCCAGGAATGCAAGCGAACCCAACTCTGATAACGAACCGGCCGTGCATGACGAGGCGGACGAGGTGCCGGTGGAGGACGAACAGGAGGAGCAGGAGCAGGTCGCAGAGCCCGACACTGAGACCGAGACCGCGACAACGGAAGAGGAAGCCGTCAACCTGCCGCCGGTTGTGCTCGAGGATGTCCCGGAGGAGCCGGCCGATATCCCCGAAGAGTCTTTCGAGCCCGAGCCGATCGCACCGGACGAAATCCCGCCACTGACCGACGAACACCTGCCGAAGGAAGTGCCGATTGACGAGATGCCGGACCCCATCGTTCCGGAAACCGAAGTGCCTTCCAAGAGAGGCAACGTCGTGATCACGCCGATTGTGACGGGTGAGGACGACGGCAAGGACGACGGCAAGGACGACGGCAAGGACCAGGCTGACGGAAACGATGCCGACCCCGGCGACCCCGACCCCTACCTGGAGGACTATCCCTCGCAGACCGAGTCCCCCGAGGAGATCCATGCCCGCGCCCAGCGGAGGCTCGACCACGAGAAGAAGCTGGCCGACCGGAAGAAACGGAAGCCAGCTGGCAATTCCGGCGACCTGCGCTCCGCCCTGGCGACGCCAGGGACGACCGATGATGATGGCGAGGCGGTTGCAACGACGGATCCTCTGGCCACAATCGCGGTGTCGTCGACCATGCAGCCCTTCCTGGAGATGACTGAGATGTTGGCCGAGCTCGTCAAGGCCAACATGACGCACATCGTCACGGCGGTTGTCAGCGCCCTGGCGGCCTCCTCCGTCTTTATTATCCAAGGAATCCGGGCGAACGGAGCGGGATTCAACCTTTCTGCACTCTCGGATTTTCTCAACGCGCTTCCCCGGACCCCCCGCCGGCCCCGGCGTGCCGGACGATCCATCGATGAAGAGGACGACGACCGGGACGAGGCACCGGTGCCCAAGCGCACCGCCCGTTCCAAGACCCCGAGCTCGCGGGGCCGCAAGGCATCGACGACCGTCGACTCGAAGAAAAAGTCAAAGGCGCCGGCGGGTGGGAGCGCCAGTGAAACGGCAGCGACGACCAGGCGGTCGTCGAGGTCTCGCAAATCAGTCAAATGATCTCGATGATTCGGTTGAATGAAATACTATTGGTTGATCAGTCGGTACAGCACGATGCTCAGCAGCACAGCACTACTCGTGGCCATGACGCTCGTGATCACCAACAGCGGCAGCTCAGACTCGCGCTGCCTGGCCTCCAGCTGCTGCCTGACGAGCGTCTCGACGTGTACGTCCCTGGCTTTCCAGCTCTTCCGCACCTCTGCTGCGATTTCCTCGAGCGGAATATCCTCACCGATGACGATGTCACCGACCGGTAATTTGCGGCGCTGCTCGGGCGTGAGGTCCTCGCCGATGCCGGGCACGGGCGACGCACTGCCGTCTCCAAAGTCGTTCTCATCGTCGCCACCGGCGCCCTGGCCAGGCAGGCGATCCATCACCCAGCCAGCTGCCATTGTCCACCATGGCGCCTTGCCCTCCTCGGCCGAGGACGACGACGAGTCCGACTGCCCAGAGGCCTCTGCGGGGATGCCTCCGGCCGTCGACCGTGTGGCGTCCGCCATCTTGCCGGCGGCCACGGGCATTGCCTCGGCGCCAAGAGAGTCTTCGATATCGGAGGCAGAGGAGATCACCTGGTATCGTCGTGGCTCACCAGACGACGACGCGTGATCGGGAACGTCGGCAACGTCGGGAACGACCTCCAGGGCGGCGAGAGCTGCCTTTGCCGCCGTGAGGGCCATCTTGGCCTTCTCTTCGCCGGAAATCTCCCGCGAGTTCAGTACCAGTGCCTGCTCGTGCGACTGGTAGTCGTCGCCAGAGGCTCCAGAGACGCCACCGAGGCCGTCTACGCCAGCAACGGAGGGAGAGCCCGAGTCGTCAGCTTGATGCCGTTCGAGGGACAGCGCCGCCTCGTGGAGGACTTCGTTCGCCCCGTGCATGTCCCCTCGGGACATTGCAGACACCGCCTCCTGCTCTGCCTCGGCAAGCTGCAGCATCTCGATACTGTTGAGCGACTTGACGTCGTCCGTCAAGTGGTGCAGCGAGTCTGTCAGGTGCGACAGTTCTTGGATCATCGCCTCGTCCTCGGTAGCCCGATCGACAGACAAGGAGTCGGCTGTGGTGGCTGTGGTGGCCGTGGTGGTGGTGGTGGTGGTGGTGGTGGCGGCGGTGGAAACGACGGCCTGCTTGTCGCCAACGGCTGCTTCACCCGTCGTTGTCGGGTCCGTTCCCGGCTCGCCAGCCTCTTGCTCCTTCTCCTTCTCCTCCTCCTTCTTGGCGGCCGCGTCGCTGTCGCCGTCGCCGCCGACCCCCACGCCTCGGGAGAGCCTGGCAGCCGCTCGGGCGGCCGCTGCCTTGGTGACCGCCACGGCAGCGGCAGCGGCAGACGCAGCCACGGCGGCCCTGGAGGACGCGTCAGCCGCCGACTTGATGTCGATGATCTTGTCGCTCTCGATCTCTTCCTCCTCGATCAGGAACGCCTGTGCCGCAGCCTCTCTGTACCCGCTATCGTTCTCGTCGTCCTGGAACGGCCGATACGTGAGCGAGAGTCGGACGGACCCGCCCGAGCTCTCGGCAGGCATGCTGCTCTCCAGGTCGAACCAGGCCTCGATGTTGCCCTTTGATGGAATGTCAGTCAGGGGAATCTTGGCGTATGCGACGTCCGTGCGTCCCGTGATCGGATTGTCCATGATCCAGATCTCGAGCGCCTGCACCGACTGGTCCTCGACCAAGAACTGGAACTCCTGGTTCCACACCGGTCCCCTGTGGCGACTCCGCTGCGACGTTTCGTTGTCCTTCCTGCTCCGAACGGCCTGGTCGCCGAGCGCCAGGCGGCAATACGGATTGCTCTGCCACGGGAAGCCCCATACCGGAAGGTTCTTGGCGCCTTTGAGGACGACCTGGAGCTCGCCGCGGAAGAGGTCGGGCAGGCTGATGCCGCCAGCAGCCCCCTGCGGACCGAGCGGCAGGGCCGCTACGAGGGCGTTCTCGAGCGCGTCCGCCTGCAGGACTGCCGTCGCCACGGCGCGCATGACAGCGTCGCGCCCGATGGCCGCCTCGGCCACCGCCGTCACCGCGGGCGGGATGGCAAACTCGAGTCGCTTTGGCAACGTCATCAGCGTCGGCAAGTCGACCGTGAACAGCTTGGTGAGGAACGGCTGAATGACTGGTATCCGCATCAACTTGATCCGATCGTACGGCGAGAGCTGAACCTTGATGGTCGGCGGCCCCACGAAGGCCATGCTCAGCGTCCCGACGTACGGGCACATTGGCGCCAGTCGGAGCTTGATCCACAGCTTGCACTCCAGATCCAGTTCCGAGACCATCACCGGCACCTTGAGACGATACAGCCTGTTCTTCGAAAAGCCCAGCTCGACCGACAGCACCATCCTGGCGCCACCGGTGTACCGCACGTCGACCACCCCGGTGAGGTCCGAGTCCTTTCTGCTGCTTCGCCGCTTCATGTTGGTGAAGTACGGCGCCTCGTGGTCCAGTGTGAACTCGGAGATCTTCAGCTTCTGCACGAACGCCGGCACCTTGTTCTCCCTGACCACGTTGTCAAACACTGGCTGCAGCAGCCCCGCGAGCCACCGCTCCAAACCCCGCTGGTAGACCCTCCACGCCTTCCTCCAACACATGTTGACCCACTCCACAGGCTCTCCGCCCTCCTGGTCCACCCCTTGGCTCGCCTCCCGGTCGTCGTCCTCGTCGTCGCTCGACAGCTCGAGCGAGATGAGTCCCGTCTCCCCGTCGGCCTGCACCAACAGGGCGGGCGAGGACGAAGAAAGGGGGGACCGGGACGTCGACGGCGATCCGCTCCGCGAAGCTGCCCCCCGTTCTCTGGATTCCGATCGAGACCCTCGAGACCGGGATCGGCGCCGGCGCGCATGTGCGTCCCGACCCGTGCCCTCCGCCAGGGCGTCTTCCGCGCCGTCCACGGACAGCCCGTCCTCGCCCTCGTCAAACGACCCCGAGCTCAGCATCGACAGGTAGTCCCTCGACCGCATCTTTGGCTCCGCCCACCACAGGTACCGCTTCACAAAGTACTTGACCACCGGCAGCGTCCCAATGAACCGCACCATATAGTGCAGACCCACCGCGGCCGCGCCGCCCAGTACGAACATCGCCAAGTTCGACTCTTTGATCTTTTCCCGCGTGGTCGTGATGATTTCCGATCGAGAGCGGGAGACTGACTGCCCGTGCTCGACGGCGCTGGCCGCATTCGGAGAATGCGAAATGTCGTACTGGGAGACGGAGAACCTTGACCTTGGCATCGTTGCCGTCTTTGTCGTCGACGTCCTCAGGTCCGCTCGCTCAACGGTGCTCGAGACGGCCAGGGCATCGCTGCCCTCGAGCATACCCTCACGTTTACCCTCGTGTATACCTTCGTATATACCCTCGTCCATCCCGACTGCGCCCCGTCGATACGCCCACAGCTCCAACGGCGCCCGCCGAATAGGCCCCGCGTGGCGATAAACCCGGGCATGGTGCCTTCGCTCTCTCGAGCGAGAAGACGCCTGCAGCTGTTGCCGTGCGTGCGCCACGGCGATGACTCTGTGTCCTATCATCAGATCAGATCAGACTCTCCAGTCCCGGCGCACGCTGGACGCCATGCTCCGACAAGTTTCGGCAATCTCGCTCACGTGAGCGTGCACGAGGAAAATGACAGCCTACCTGGGTCGAACGCCTTCTGGGTCGAACGCCAATGCACGTATTCTTCTCGGGATCTCTCGGGGTCTCTACGTACTGCTAAATCCTGTTAGTTACTGTCCTAGGAAAGGAGAGAGACCACTATTCGTTCGTCCGAGATGGGATGTCGGTGATCACCAGTCCTTCTCGAGTTTGCCGAGCTCGCTGGCCATCCTGGCGAACGAGCGTTGCGTCGCGCGAGTGAGACAGTGAGACAGTGAGACAGAGTGAGAGTGAGAGTGAGACAGAGTGAGCCAGAGTGAGCCAGAGTGAGACAGTGAGAGAGTCGGCGCGAGCGCACGTCGCTCGAGCACCCGAAAGCCCCCGACGTCACGACGACGCACCGCTTGGCCACGGCTCGGTCGTCCACCTCGACGCCCACGACGCTGACCGGGATTGTCCAAATCGCACTCGAGCAGTAATGCTCGATGAGATCCTCGTCCAGCGTCTCCGTACTCGTATTCTCGATCACCTCTCGTGGGGCCAGCACCGTCCACGGCACGACCTCGGCCAACGCGCGGCGGTCGAGCGCCCGAAAGCCCTCACCGACTTTCGAAATGCAGTCGTTGATCCGATCGGTCACTGATTCGGCGATGACGATCCCGTGCTCGTCGTCAACTCGCCATCGCCGCGTGGTCGTCTGTTCGACGAGGAGAATGTTGCTCGTTCCCGCCAAGAGCAGGTTTACGCAGGGCACGGCGTTCGCGTCGCAGTACTGACGGTAGATGTTCGCCAGCGGCGCGCCCTTGCGCTCTTTCCGGTATCCGGTGCCTTTGATTGTGAGGTATGACTTGTCCAGGGCGAGGGCGTACTGTTTCCGCTCTTCCGCGTTGAGGCGGTGCGGGGTCTGCCTCGAGCCCCAGCCCCGCGTCTTGGCGGCGCGTCCCTCGCTCAGGCGCTGCACGTCGTCCAATGTCGGGCGCTGAATGCGCGTCGCGGCCAAGACCGAAGTTAGAGAGGCGGTTAGGGAGGTGGAGGGCGATGGGGTGTGTTGGCCAGCACTCGCACGGACGTGTACCGCGCCACGTCGCAATCGCAATGTGGCGGTCGGCACCCGCATCTCCGTGTTTCAGATCGCTGTTCGTGTCAGGAGAAAAGCGCTGGATGGCTGGATGCGTCCCCAGGGAACGTGTTTGCTTCTGTGGTGGTCATCCGACACACTCGGAATCACCCGACTATTTCCCACACAGCACATCATATTTCGGTTCTCTATCGAACACGGACGAACACATTATGACGATGTTTGACGAGAAGGTTCGTGTCTTTCTCCTGTCTCCCTCTCTCTCCTTCTGGCGGGGGAAGGGTTCTGTTCCATTCATAGCCTGAATCAAATTCGCAGCCGTTTCCGCTCTCTTCACCCCGCCCGACGCCAGTAGGCGCACAGCGGGCCGGTACAGACCCCCCGAGTCCGACAACAGGGGCGAGCGCGTGCTTCCAAGGCCGCTCTAGGCCGGAATGACGAATGATGAAGACGTTGACCACGTGCCCCCCCCTTCCGCCCTCACTCGCCCTCACCCGCCTGCCCCCTCCCCCTACAGATCCTGCTCGTGTCCAACGACGGTGTGGAGGTGGAGATCGAGAAGAGCGTGGCGTCTCTCTCGAAGACGATCAGCAACATGCTCGAGGAGAACCCGGACGACGAGGACAAGCTCCCGCTGGCCAACGTCACCGGCGCCGTGCTCAAGCTCATCATGGACTACTGCAAGAAGCACGCCGACGCTGTCAAGAAGGCGGGCGTCACGGAGGAATCCAAGCTGCCGTCGGAGGAGAAGGCCGAGCTCGACAAATGGGACAAGGAGTTTGCCAACGTGGAGCAGACCAAGCTCTTTGAGCTGATTCTCGCGGCCAACTATCTCGATATCAAGAACCTGCTCGATCTCATGTGCATGACCGTGGCCAACATGATCAAGGGCAAGGATCCTCATCAGATCAGGGAGACGTTCAACATTGAGAACGACTTCACCAAGGAGGAGGAGGAGGAGGTCCGGAGGGAGAACCAGTGGGCATTCGAGTGATGTTGCCGATTGTGCGGAACACCAACCGAAGCATCCAACCACACGACTCGACGGCTCGACGATTCCATCACGAGCGTCGACCTGAGAGACAAGAGAAACCACATGAGACGAATGAAAACATCGAGTCGTGCCACGATTCAACGTTTAATAGCAACCGCCATACGAATATTACATGTACTACTCGTCCTTGCTGCTGCCGCTGCCTGCGCTCTTGCTGGCACCCGCCTCGTCGTCGTCCTTCAGTTCCTCCTTGAGCTCCTTCTCAAACTCCTTGGCCGCGGTCTGGAAGCTCTTGGCGGTTTTTCCTGAGAGTGAAAGAAGAAGAACAGTACGCGAGCGAGCGAGTGAGCGAGCGAGTAAGCGAGCGAGCGTCGAGCGTCGATACCAACCGAGTCCCTTGCCGAGCTCTGGCAGCTTGGACGGCCCGTAGATCAACGCGACCACACCGGCGATCACGGCCAGCTCCGGCACACCCAGTCCGAACAGCCTAGCGGAGGAGGGTGACGAGCACGTGAGAGACGAGAACGGGAGAACGAGCAAACGGGACGGTGGTCTGCAATTCACGACGCACCCCTTCATGGCAACAGAGCGGGAGTCTGCCTTTCGCGTCAGGACCAACGGTGCCGGAGCGATCCCACGGTATCCGTGCACGGACGACCGCGACGGCGCAGCGGCCCGCGTGACGTGTGTGGTGCGAACTTTGAGCCCAAGCATTTATCCTCGCGGTTGCGTCGCAAGTCCAGCCCAAGTTCGTTCTCTCTGAGGCTCGCACTATGCCGATCGCCGAGCGTATACGTCGCCGAGTTGATCAAAGTCCCACGGACAAATGAAAACGCCCAATTTGATTCGAGCGTGGGCGAAGAGCCAAGAAGAGCGAACCCGATCTTCGGGTCGCTCCCCCCTCGCCACTTCCTCGTACTTACACCATGGCTCCCGCCTTGAGCACGTCGACCATATCAAACACCCGCTTGTCTCCCCCGTCCCCGTTCCTCCCCCTCCCCACCACGCCGGCCAAAAACACGGCCGCATCCACGGTACCCTCCGCGTACACCTTCCTCCCGTTCACGTTATGCTTAAACTCCAGCCGCACCGTACCGTCCCCGGACGTCAAACTGTACGTGTGGTACGCGTGGCCAGAATCGATAACCTCCGCGGGGACCCCGAACGCCAACTGGTCGTCCACCTTGCGAATCTTGGTGATGTCCTCCTCCTTGAAGTCCGCCAGCCCCATCGCCTGAAACGACTGCACCACCGCTTTCGCCGTACCCGAGGTATCGACCTTGGTGCGCTGGTGACTCTCCCGCACCTCCAGCGTGTACCCCTCGAAACACCCCGGAAACTGCTCGGCCATCATCTCCATCATGCTCTGAAACGCCACAATCTGCTTGCCCATATTGGGCGCAATCACCGCATAGCACCCTGCCCGCTTCGTATCCTCCACCAGCGCCACGCGATCCCCCCCGGTCGTACCCATCACGAACGGAACATCGTTGCTGCAATAGAACGCCGCATTGCCGTTCACCGCCATGGGAAGCGTATAGTCGATCACCACCAGGTTGGAATACGTCGCCTTGATCATGTCCAGGGCCGACTGGCGCTCCTCGGGCGTCACCCGCTCCACCGGCACCCCAGACACGCCAATCTTCCCCACAGCCACCCCTCTCGACTTGCCACAAAACGTGTAGGGCACCAGCTTGACGTTGCCGTACTTTTCTTGGCGAGCGACCACCTGTTTTGTGTTTTTGTTTGTGTTTGTGTTTGATGAGCGTGATTCGTGAGGGAGCGATACAAAGAGGAGGCGAGCGAGCGACGCACCGACTCGGCCGTCGCGTGACCCATCTTCCCCGTGCAGCTGTTCACGAGGATGTGGACCGTGTCGTCGGCAGCAGCGCAGATGACCCCGATACGTGACGTGTGGATACGACGACGTGGCGTCGTCCGAATAGGACTCGTCGCGAGCGTCGTTCTTCCCGCGAGCATGTTGGTATTGGGCACCGTGACGTCGATTCCGTCGTCGATTCCGTCGTCGATTCCGTCGTCGATTCCGTCGCCGTTCCTTCCTGCTCGTTGCTGCCTCCTTCTTATGTCGTACGTCGTACGACCACTGCGACCGCCGTGGAAATACGTGTGTGTGTAGTGTGTTTGATCCCAACTTTGTATGTGGGTCTTGCGAGGCGCAAATTGCGCTTCGCCTCCGGATTTCCTCACTTGGTTTGTTGCCTGTTGGCTGGTACCGTGCTGCTCAGTGACCATTGACCATGAACGAAAACGATGAGGGAGACCAAACCCGCGAGGCCTCGCTGGCTGGCGAACGGCGGAGGTACACGAGGGAATTTTTACTCGAGATGAAGCCTCGGCACACTGCGTGGCTCGGTGGGGCCGACAAGTTGGGGTATGTTTCGTATTGGGGTATATATTGGTCTTGGTGAGGTGGCGCGGGCGGGTTTCGGGGATACGGACGGAATCGGGCGAATCGGGGCAGCGATTCGTTCGGGCAACGCGGTGGTGGTTTGGTTGGTAGAGCGCGGGTCTCCTTTCCAGTCGTCCAGTCGTCCAGTCGCCCAGTCGTCCAGTCGTCCCCCACCCTCGCGCTTTGCCGCTCACGCAATATCCGTTCACACACAACCGCGTCGACAGGGATTTGCATATCGACGCCGCCAACCTGGGAACGCAGCAGCAGCGAGAGAATATGCTCCGCTCGCCGTCCTCGTCCCGGTACCAGTTCTCGCGGCTGATCAATCCGCTCCCGGACGATACGCTGGTCCGTTCGCCGACTCGGGGGGGTTCCGTTGGGCGGTATGGCTCGGGTTCGTTCACGCAGTCCCGGGAGCATTCTGGGAGGTGGGATGATGCCTCGCGGTGGGACGCGCACAAGTCGCTCGACCTGGGCAAGCGGGACGGGAGTAGCGAGTATGGAGGGGGCGAGTCGCTTTCGAGCAGTCTGCCGAGCAATAACAGCAGTCGGTGGGTGAAGACCACCACCGAGGGGGACGGCGAATGGAGGCAGCGCAAGGGGGGGTCGGTGGGGGGTACCGCAAAGAGTAAGCATGCGTGGCAGGACCAGGGTGGGGGTGATCCGGTGTGGGCGGATGTGAGTGTGGATCCCGGGCAGCGGGTGGAGATGCACGGGGCGGACATGATCGAGGAGGAGCGGCGGAAAATGAAGGAGGTGTGGAGGAGGGAGGCGGAGGAGAAGAGAAAGGCGGCAGGGAGTCGGGTGCAGGATGAGGAGATCGGGGACGATGAGATCGAGAAGTGGAAAGTTGACCAAGAGCAGGAGGACGGGCGGGATCACGCGGCCGGGGTGCGGGAGGCGCTGCAGCTGCGGGCGAGGGAGGTGCGGGAGCGGGCCGAGGGGAAGACGGCGGTGGGTGATGAGCGGGTTGGGGCGGGTGGTGGGCGGGTTGGGGCGGTGGGGGCGGTGGGAAGCAGCAGCGGAGCTATGAATATGAACATGAACGCGCAAGGGGGAGGCCAGGCCCTGTTGGCGATGCTGGGCGGTGGGAGCAAGGCAAACGGGGTTCGGGTCGGGATGGGTGGACCCGTGGGCGGACAGCAGCAGCCGATGGGCCAGCAGCGGCAACAGCAGCAGATGGCACCACCACTCGGCGCTCCCCACTACCCGATGGGGATGCCCAATCCAAACGTTCCGAGACCAGGCATGCCACAAAACATGCAGATGCCGAATGTTCGGCCAGGAATGCCGCCGAATATGATGCCAAACATGATGCCACCGGGGTTCAACCCGATGATGGCGCAGGGTCGGGGGATGCCCCCGAACATGCAAGGCATGCCGATGCCGAACACTGGCAACATCCCGCCGGGATTCAACCCGGCGATGGTCGGGCAGATGCCCATGCATATGATGCCGACGATCCAAGGCGGGCCGCAGGGAGGGCAGATGCCGATGGTGCGGCCTGTCGCTGGCCAGCAGGTCAACCTGTCGACGCTATTTGGCGGAGGCGGGGGCGGAGGCGGAGGCGGAGGCGGGGGTGGGTTGCCACCCGGTAGTCCTGCGCAAGCGCCGAACCGATAGATAGCCGACCGCGCGGTTTAAAAAAAATCACTCAAAACGTCTCCGCGGTACAAGTGGTCGGGTTCGCGCGACGCCACCCATACCCACGCCTACATCATCGCATCAGCTGTCGGCACGCGGGCTGGGCCTGCTCGGACGGGGAAGCACGCAGAAAAAAGTCGGATCGTCACAGAATAAAGTCGGATCGTCAAGCAACCATGGCCAGCGGACCCGCTCCTGCTCCCGCGCTTCGAGGCTTCTTCAACAGGCTGATTCCCAGCGCAGACACGACCGAGGGTCTGGACAGGCTGTTCGCGGGGCCGACGTCCTCCGCTGCGGACGCGGCCTCGACGAGCGCACCGGCGCACCGCTACGAGAACTCGCTCGACGAGCCGATCACAGAGACGATTCTCCGCGACCTCCGACGAATCTACTCGAACCTTGTGATGGTCATCGTGCCGTTCGAGTTCGCTCGCTACGTTGACGTCGACGACGAGCACGTGGACGACCTGGCGTCTCCGAGCGCTCGCCAAACAGCGCGACGGAATCGGGCGCTGGCCAACTGGGACTTGTGGGGCCCGATGCTCTTCGCCATTGGACTGGCGATACCGCTCTCCATCGGGACGTCAAAGCCGTCCAGCACCTTCTCGTTGGTGTTCGGGCTGATCTCGGTGGGTGCAATCGTGCTGACGGTCAACGTGGTGCTGCTCGGTGGCAACATCGGTTTCCTGCAGAGCCTGTGTTTGCTGGGGTACTGCCTGGCGCCGCTCAATGTCGCCGCCATTCTGTTCCTGTTCGTGCGCAACCCGTTGGTGCGGTGGATTGTGATGCCTCTGTCGGTCGCGTGGGCGAGCTGGGCGAGCGTTCCGTTTGTCGGCGGGGCCGTCGACGCGCGGAAAAAGGTGCTCGCGGTGTATCCGCTGGTGTTGCTGTACAGCGTGCTGGGGTGGCTGGCGTTGATCAAATAGGGTGTGTGTGTCATTGTCATTGTCATTCTGGAATGAGTTCGATCTACCTCCTGGCTGCCTCTCAGAAAAACATCGATCCGGTGGTCACAACACTCGTGACGACGATGATGAGCACACGTGTTATCACGACCACTGCACACCCGGTCCTGCTGCCGGGCGCGGCGCGGCGGTCGTCGATGCGGGGGAGTTCAGCCGCGAGACATTTCAGCCCCGTGGCTATGGCCGTGAAGCGGCAGACGACGATCCCGGCTCCCTCGTACAACATCCCGCTGACCCTCGCCGCGACTGGGACGTTCTCGCACCTCGCCCTCCACAATGACGGTCTCTGTGCCATCTGTACCGTGCTCGCGGGCTTCCTCGCTTTCCAGGCGAGCCGCGTGAAGTTCGTGTTTGACGACGAGGCGCTCGAGGTGGTCATCGGTGCGAACAACGCCGAGTCGGAGAATAAGTTTGTCGGCGGCAGGAATCGGTGGGCGTACGACACGTTTGTGAACTGGGAGTTCTGGTGGCCGGGCTTCCCGGTGCTCGTGTATTTCAAGGAGACGCAGACCAAGCCGGAGGGGCAGATTCACTTCTTCCCGATCATCATGGTACGTGTTGGCACGCAGACCGCCGTGCGTCCGCGCGCCCCGACTTTCTCACTCGAGCTACGCGCTTCGCTCGTTCTCCAGGACGGAAAGATGCTGTACGACGTCATGTCCGAGCGGTGTGGCTCGTCGGTGAACTCGGGCGGCAAGGAGTGGTAGGCGGCGTTGCCCCCACGCATTTCCTCCATCGTTGCTTTCGTTCCTTTCGTTCGTTTGTTCATCATTTCGTTCAAGATATTACTGTTGGATTGGAAGTCTAGAATTCGGCGTGCACGTCAAAGTGCGTGGTCAGGGGCAGCCTTGCCGGCTCCTCGGCCGTCAGCGAAACTGCCATCTTACGATCCACAAAGTCCGGCATCGCGTCCTCCGCTGCGATCGCCTGCAACTTGGGACGAGCAGAGTCCCGTGCGACGCTCAGCTGGGCGATGGCCTCCTTGATCTCGTTCTCGATGGCGTCGATGCCGTTCTCAATGTCGTAAATGCTCCGCTTGCTCTTGCTCGGGGGGGGCGAACCGACAGACGCCGAGATGGTGGCGGACTCCGAGAACTGGGCCTGCGACTCGACCACGTGCGCGTCCACCAGCGCGTCTGGGCTGTCCAGCTCGCCCGCACTCTTGTCGGCGTCGTTGTTCGCATACGAAGACGCGCCCTGGACGTCCACGTGAAATAGCGACGATTTGACGCCTGGGATACCTGCAGGCGGATGCTTGTAGGCAGCGCCGCGGCGCTGCACCATACCGACGCCCGCGTCGGGCTCGAACTCGGCGTCGCGCAGGGCCCTGCCTTTCGCCGGCCTGGTGCCGGCGCCGCTCGCGAGCATGGGCTTGAAGGTGCAGAGCTCCAGCTCCTGCTTCTCGAGCTCGCGCTTCATCTTCTCAATCTTGGCGGCCGTGTCGCCCGCCGTCTTGTACAAGATCTCGTGGTTGGGCATGCCGGCCGGTCGGGAGCGTGTGGCGAGCCGCATCGAATTTTGGGACAGCTCGGGTTTGAACGTCGGCTCCTGCCATTTGACGCGGGTGCCGGGCATCGGCAGCAGATACGTCCTGGTGTATCCACGCGTCCGGCTGATAACCTCGTACATGCACTCGACAAACTCGTCCTCGGTGACGTGGACAGACGGCCCGTCCTCGGCTCCGTCGTCGGCTGCGCCGGCATTCTCGAGGACGAGTCCGCCCGCGCCTCCCTCGCCGCCCCGGCCGTGCGCCTTGCGCCGTATCGCAATCTTGGCCGCGAGCTCGACGTCTGCGCGCACCTCCGGGTCGATCGTGTCCATGAACCGCTCGTTCGACACCACCGCCACAATGTCGATCGACTCGGGCGGCAAGCAGTCCACCGGCGTCCTGGCCAGGTAGGCGAACACTGCGTGTATCCGCTCGCGCTTCAGGCGCTCCATCATCCGCTGCGACGACGCGTTGACGTGCGTCTTGGAGGCCTCCATGTCCACCTGCTGGTAGGTCTTGTCCCTCGACTCTTGGATGCGCCTGGCCGACTCGAGCGCCTCCTGGTACAGGTGCTCTCCCACGTTGCTGGCAGTCGCCTTGGCTTTGAGGGTCTTCTCAGACACCTCCTCGTTCGACGCCTTCTCCTCCTTCTCCTCCTTCTCCTCCTTCTCCTCCGTCTCCTCCTCTGTCGGCCCGGCCTCCACCTCCGCCTCCGCCCCCAACGCCTTCCTGTTCTTGGGCACCCGCTTGCTGACCACGGGGTGGAACAGCTTCTGCCCCGTGACGGGATCCACGGCCATGTTCAGCTCGGCCCTCGCCTGCTCGAGGCGCTCGTGATACACCTGGCCACGAATCAGCAGGCGATCGGCGACGTCCGACGGCCCGTTCTTGTTGAACCGCTCGGCCCGCCTGACAGACGCCTCGTTGATCTCAGGCCTGAAGGTCGCCTCCTCGGGCAGCGACATGAGCTCCCGCTTCACCTCCCAGTTAGACTTCTGGTGCGCGCCCTGGTAGTGCAGGCGGTCGTACGCCTGCAGCGCGCCCGAGCCCGTCGTGGCCAGCCGCCTGCGCTCCATCATGCGCTCCGACTTTTTGCTCAGCTGCGGATGGAACGAGCACTCCCGCATCTCAAGCTCATCCTGCTCCTTCCGAATCGCCTCGTGGCGGGCCAGGCGTTTCGACTCGGCCGCCGCGTTGGCGTGGTACAGCCTCGACCAGGCGTCTGCTTCTCCGCCATTGGCATTGGCGTGCCCGTCGGTCGCCTTCCTGCCCTTCATGCTCTGCGCCAGCTTGCTGATTTGCGGGTGGAACGTCACGTCGGCCATCTCCTTCTCGGCCTGCTCCGCCAGGGCCTGGAGGCGAAGCGCCTCCTTCCTCTGCGCGTCCTCCACGCCCTCCTTGTACAGGCGCTCCCCGTACGACGAGTACCCTTCGGCCGTCCTGTGTGCCGCCATCGCCCTGCTCGCCTCCGTGCAATGCGCCTGCTGCATTTTGAGCTGCTCCTCGAGCTCCTGGATACGCCGCTGCTCCTCCAGCATGCGCTCCTTCCTAAAGTGGTCGGCGTACAGCCGCTCGGCCGCGTCCTCCTCCTCCTCTTCCGTCGACCGCTGCAACGTCGTCGGCAGCTCGGCCCGGCCGTAAAACTCGGATGCCAGCGAGCTGTTGGCTGCGGCCGGTCGCACCTTGCCGATTCCCGTGAGGCTCCCCAGATTGGTGAGGTACCGCTCGCCCAGCCCCAGGCTCTCGAGCGCCGCGGCGACCTCGGCCACGGCCTCGTTGGCCCGGTTCATCAGCTGCTCGCTGCTGACGCTGCCGTTGGCGTTGCCGGTGTTATCTGAAGACGCCCCGTCGACGCGCTGGTTCCTCTCGAGCGCCTTGCCGACCAGCTGCACAACGTCCTCCGCCTCTGCCTCGATCGCCCTGATCGCCTCGTCGAACCCGGCTTCCTCGCGCATATTCTCTTCGATGTGCTCCCTCAGCGGCCCCACCACGCTGTCCGCCAGCCCGTGCTCGGCGCAAAACGCCTCGGCAACTGACGCCGGGTCGTCCCCCGAAAACACCTGCAGCGTCACAGAGACCCCTGGAGAGATGTCGACCGTGGTGACGAGCACCGGCGTCTTCTCGATGCTCGTCATGTGTGTGATGTACGAACTGGCGTCGTCCTCGCCCTGGAACGGAGCGGAGACCTGCGTCATTCTGCTGAACGAACGAGTCGACCGTTAGTTCGTTGATGATGGTGATAACAACGGGCGGTCCACGCCACCCTGAGAGCCGCATCCCACGGCATGGTATCGTCTGGATCGTTCGGATCGTCTGGGACGCAGGAGCGGGCACGTACCGTGAAATTCTTTGTGAAATTCTCTGGCCGGTTGGCCACAGTTGGTTAAATATCATGGTGGGCGTGTTCGTGGCCTCGAGGGCCTTTTCCTCTGCCCTCCAGCGTGGATCGAGCATCTTTCACGCGGCCGGGTGCAGACGACCCCCCGCCGGCATCGCGAGGGCGTCGTCGTTGCCGGACTCGCTCGAATCGATCGTCTCGGTCGACAGCCTCCCTTCGTCTTCCGGTCCACGGCCTCCGCATCCCGACACGGACGCCATCATCGTGCTGGGCGGTGGCCTCTGGCAGTCCGTGTCGAGCTCGAGCTCGAGCTCGAGCGACGCCATACGCCCGCGCGCCCTTGCTCTCTCACTCGCGCGACCGTGCGCTCTGCTCGTTTGCCAGGGACAAAGTCATCCCGCCGTGGGCCGAGCGGCGGCTGGACGGTGCCGCGCTGCTCCGGGCCGCGACGTCGTCAACGTCGTCAACGTCGTCAACGTCGTCAACGTCGTCAACGTCGGCCCCGCCCATACTGATCTGCGGGGGCGGGTCGCCGCACGGGCTGCCGGTTTTGGACGAGTCCACGGGGCAGGTGGTGCACGAGGGGACGGCGTACGCAGAATACCTGATCGATGTTTGGGGGTTGCCCGCGTCGAGCATTCTGAAGGAGAGCTCAAGTTACGACACGGTGGGGAACGGGTATTTCAGCGCGATGATTCACGCGGTGCCGGCCGGGTGGAAGCGTGTTGCCGTCGTCACGTCCGAATTCCACATGCCCCGCTCGCGGGCCATCTTCGAGACTGTCTACGAGCTCGTATACCGCAGTCTATCGGTCCGCATCGAGCTGGAGTTTGTGTCGGTGCGGGACGAGGGGGTCGTCGACGGGGGCGTCCGGGAGGTGCGGGTGGAGAAGGAGGCCAAGAGCCTGGAGACGTGGCGGAGGAACATGGAGGCGATCGATGACCTACCTGCCTTTCACGCGTGGTGGGTGTTGTTCACCGAAACGACGCGATCGACGATCGACGATCGACGATCGGCGATCGAAAACAGACGATCGGAGACAGACGACACGACAGATTCTCGACCCCCACTCACTTACGCTGCTGCTGCTACCGGGCACGTTTGCTCGCTCGCCAGGCTGTTCTCGACGCACATATGCTACGCCGTCGAAAAGCAGCACCTGTTCGGTGGGTATTCATCTCGACCGACGTGCGCCCGCCCGTCGCCCCGACTCGACGCTCACTCGCGCTACGCGCTTCGCTCGTCTGCCAGGGGCGAACCCCGACACGTCTGGATCGTACTGACACACAAACATACACACACACACACATAGTCGTAGTCTTTCCTCGTTCTCAGTCAACATCAGTTGTTTCTCAGTCCTCCATCTCGTCCTCGGCGTCCATCTCGTTGTAGGCGTACTCCGACGCAAACGATTTCAAAAAGCCGACACTCCGCTTGACGTCCAGGAAGAGCGTGAACGCCTTGCTGACGTCTTCCACCTCGATCGTCTGGCTCTTGCGCCTCTTCGCGGCCGTGCTACTGGGCGCGATCAAGTTGATGGCGTACCGGAGGCTCGTCTCGGTCCCGATCTTGGTCAACAGCTCGGTCGCCGGACCGTCCACCGTCACGTCCTCCTCGTCGAACCGAATCTCCAAGATCCGTCGGATGTCGTCCTCCTCGTACGGACTCGTGTTGACGATCATCAGCCTGTCGAGCAGGTCCACGGGGATGCCATGCGGCGATTTGTAGTCGGTGCCGCGGATCGTGCTCAGTCCCCTGTTGGTCGCGACTACCAGGATTGGACTCATCTCGTTCTCCAACGCCCTGTTGAGGAACGAGAAGCATTCGATGTCGAGCATGTGCACCTCGTCGATGAACAGCACGCCGGGAATCACCTCGGCCTTGCCCTCCTCCCTCCACTCGGTGATCTTGTTGTCAATCTGCTCCCTCACCTCGGCCCGAATCTCCCCCGTGTCCCCGGAGAAGAGCGCCAGGAAGCCCTGCTGCCGCGAGTTGATGACGTCGATGTCGTGCAGCGTGACTACGTGCTCCGTCGTTTTCCGCTTCTGCAGCTCGCCCGACGGGCACTGGACGAACTTCGTGCTCGAACCCACCGCGTCGTAGTCCCTGCTTCTGGCGAACGACCGACCCAGCTTGGTCACCTTGCCTGACGCCTTGTCAATCACGACGACATCCCCCGCCGTCACCTTGGCCTTCTGGATGGACTCGATCATCTTCACGCCCAGGTCGTACACCGTCTCCATATCCGTCGTCTTCATCGTCAGCGATCCCATCTTGTTCACCCCCTTGTTCGTCTGGTTTACCGGCCGGTCGATCTCCAAGTCGACGACCTCCCCCTCGATCACCTCGGCCTCCTCCGTGATGCGAACCCCGATCGCCTTCCGAAACGCCTGCGTCAGCGACTCCGTCTTGCTCACCTCCAGCGAAAAAATCTCCGACGCCGACATGGTGGCGAACGGCGTGCCCTCCCCCAGCGACTTGGCGAGGCCCAGGGCGATGGCCGTCTTGCCCGTCCCCGGCTGGCCGGCCAGCAGGATGCCCCGACCGGAAATCTTGGACTGTTGGATCATCTTACAGATGACGCCCACGGCCTTGCGGGCCGAGTGCTGGCCCACGAGGCCGTCTGCGGAGAGGCGGGCGTCGAGCGAGTCGTCGAGCCCCAAGCCCTGAATGTGGCTGTGGACGCCGATGCGCTCGATCTTCGTCAGATCTTGCACCTTGTGGATCTGCGGTGCCGTCTGCTGCTTCTTCGGTGGCATCGTGGCGAGGTGGGGTGGGGACCAGATTCGTCGTCACTGAGAAATTTGGGGGGGAAGGTATGCACGCCGACGACGACAGGAGAAAAGCGGAGGCTGGCGCGGTTCGGTGGGGCGACGACGAGAGGGTATACGTCAGAGATCCGGGTATCCGTTCACGGCGTGCACTGCGCGGTTTGTCCGTCTGTGGGGCGCGAACGAAGAATGAAGAAATTTGAGTCTTGGAGGGCGAGGCGGTCCCGGCCAAGAGGGCGAGGGTATCACGGCATCCCACCGCGCAGCCATGCCAGGCAGGCACGGGCACGAGCACACACGTGCAGCAACGGCACGCAGGCATCAACGGCACGGACGACGGCGGCGGTGACGGTGACGGCGGCGGTGACGGTGACGGCCGCCAGGAGCCACCGGCAGGCGGGGCCGTCGTGGACGTCGTGGACGTCGTGGACGTCGTGGAGCGCATCTGTTCCACACTGTCCGTCAGGCTGGCGAACGGGCGGTGCTGGGATGAGGGGATGAGGGTGGAGACGAGCAGCGGGCTCACTCCTAGAGATTCTCCATGGATGGCTGGCCAGTTTGTTACCGCCGGGTTCCTGGACCGCCTATCGTTAAACTTGGACTTGCTTCCGTTTATCACGTACGTCTCTCTCGCTCTATTCCTCACACGCCATCGTCGACGGCGGCGTTGGGAACGGGAAACTCGAGGAAACCTGTGCCTCGAGAGATAGTTTCAGATTGGCGTTTCGTCCTCCCGTTACACCCCGACCCGCATCGTCCCGGCCGCACCACGATATATAACATGGACATATAGTCCATAGCGTGCGGTGGGGACGTGTGGGGGGTCATATCGAGGACGAGACGGCGAATCAGGAACACTCGATTTCGGGGGCCTTGGATTTCGAAATCTGCCCCTTTTTCCGGCGCTCGCTCGGTGGCATAGAGTCCATGAGGACTCTACGTTGGCCGGACGCGCGGGGCGTCGGCGGCCGCGGCCGGAACGCGCTCTGATCGATCCTTCATCTCACGCCCCTGCTCGCCCCTCCCAGACATCCAAACCCGACACAATGACCGCGACTACCCCGAAGGTGAAGAAGACGGCGACGAAGGAGAAGCCGGCGAAGAAGGTGAAGGACCCGAACGGTGGGTGTTGCGCTCGCACACACCGCTCGCTCGCTCTCACAGACTCTCACTCGCGCCACGCGCTTCGTTCGCTCGTTCGCCAGCCCCCAAGCGCGGAAAGTCGGCCTACTTCTTCTTCATGGACGACGAGAGGCCGAAGCAGAAGGAAGCCAACCCGGGGGCGAGTGTGGCTGAGCTTGCCAAGCTGATGGGAGCCGAGTGGAACAAGATCAAGGGCACCGCTGCCGCCAAGAAGTACGAGGATCTGGCTGCCAAGGACAAGACTCGCTATGAGAAGGAGAAGGCTGCGTACGAGGCCAAGAAGTAAGGAGCCAGCAGCAAGCAGCACGCTGCTGATCTCTGCTATCACTCTTCAACTTCGACTATCTTCTGACTGACTGATACAGACAATCGTATATTCCTTATACTTCAAGCAACAGCTACCTTCTCCTTCTTCTTCTTTCGGCATCAACGCCGGCTACATGGCTCGCAGCCCCCCCTTGGACGCGGCCCCACTGTTCCTCAGCTTGACCACGACCCCGTGCACGCTCCGGTTCAAGATGCCGCACACGGTCCACAGCCCGCCGACCACCGCGCACAGGCGGACCAGCAGGTGGAGCACGCCGAGCCGGCTGACCGCCTTGGTCACCCGGATCGGCCACGGCTCGTACATCAAAACCACCCCTGGCAACGTATTCGTCTTGCCCTCGATATCCTCGTAGTACTCTGTGATCGAGTAATCGTGACTGTGGACCTTGCGGCCGAAGTACGACACCTGGGTACGAGAGAGAAAAAGAGAGAAAGGGCACCAAGTGAGAGACATGGGGGACACCAGCGTCAGTCGGTCTCAGTCACGATCAGTCGGTCTCGGTCACGATCAGTCTGTCTGTCAATACGTACGTGCGTCACCGGCACCACCTTGATGAAGTACTTGTCCAGGCCGGTCGCCCGCCTGTCGACCTGCTCCGTGCCCTCCAGCGGCCGCTTCTGCCCTTTATACGCCTGTCCGAACCGGAACGTCCGGATCGCGTGGCTCGCGTTCAGCAGGTGCGCCGCCGTCTCCTCGATCGGCGCCCCGCCCATGTGCCGCAAGTGCCGCTCGACCAACGCCTCCATCGTCGTCACGTCGGCCTCTGCCGCCAGGATGGCCTCTTGACGCACCAAAAACGCAATATTACCCGCCACGCGCCTGATATTCGCCCATCCCACCACCTCGCACCCGTAGTGGCCGACAATCTCCTCCCGCATACCCTTGATGTCGTCGTAGTCCAGCTGGATCATGAACGGGTTCTCCGCCCCCCGGTGCGTGTGGTACTCCACCCGGTCCATCCGTTTCCCGGCACTGTCCAGCCGCCACTTGTGAATCTCCCCCATGTGCAACGTCTTGAGGATCGTCTCCGTCTCAAAGTCCCCGCTCGAGTCCCCCATCGTCACCCGGATGGTCGAGCACGGGAGATGCGGGAACGTGATGTTGAAGCGAAAGGGCATGGTCTCCTCGCGGGACAGGTCCACATCCATGGTCTCGGTCACCGAGACGGAGAGGCACCGGGACATCTCCGAGACGACCAGAAACAGGGCCACCACGACGGTCGCCAGCGAGATGAGGCCCCCGTAGACGGTCTTCTCGAGGAGGTGCGATTCGGCGTGTGAGAACGCCGAGAGCTTCGAGAGCTTGTTGCTCGTACGGCGCCGGGCGGGCATGATGATGAGAGAAGAATGATGAGAGAAGAACCAACGCTGGTGATTGTATGGTGATCGGACGGACGGATCCGAAATGTCGCAAGTGGTTCAAATACGACGTCGTCGTATTTCGTCCTGTCGCGCTCGGATACAAACGAGACGACGACAGGCAACCTTCCCAACCTTCCCAACGAACGTTTACTTACTAGTGGACAAAGCGAGCGAGCTGGAGAGAAAGAAGACGAGCCACCGATTCAATTCTTCCCGGCCACGCTGGGCACGATCAACCCATACCCGTGACTCGCCCTCCTATACATCACCTTCAACCTCCCATCCCCGGCATCCAAGAACACGAAGAAATCATGCCCGACCGCCTCCAGCCCCTCCACCGCCTCCTCCGGCGACATCCCACCCTCGATCACCAGCACCTTTTCCCTCACAATATCCCCCCTCCCGTCGCTCAGAATATCCTCCACGCTCACACTCGACGCCCCATCATCCAGACTATCCAGCGTACTCTGCAACGCCTGATCCGCGATACTCGCACCCCCCTTGGTCCCACCCCTCCCAGGCCACGTGTTCTTCTGCACCGCCTTCTCCTTCAACCTCACCATCTTCCGCTTCATCTTATCACACACCAAATCCACAGCCGCATACAAATCATCCTCCGTATCCTCCACGCGAACAACCCCGTGACGATGCGTATACACCGTCACCTCGGCCTTCTGCGCACGCTTGTGATGCGCCGCAGACGACTTGTTCCCGTGATTCCCCGCCACAGAACACGTAACATCCACTTCGCGCAGAATCTCCGCGTAGTTCGAGAGCGACTTGGAAATCTTCTCAGAGATAAACTCCTTCATGGCCGGGGTCACGTCCATCTTCCGACCCTGAATCTTGACCATCGACGGGGCAATGGACGAAATGGACGACGCGGCGATGACCGAGACCGTCCGAGGAGACCCTTGAGTCCTCGTCGTGGAGGAGAGGAGGCAGGGGCGAACGCGAACGCGAACGCGAACGTTCGGTGCGGCGAAGACCCGTGCGCCACGCACATTTCCGAGCGCGGTCATCATCATCGTGCGAAATCGGTCGAATCTGACGAACAAAAGGACCTCGGCCGGGTATAGATGGATCGATATTCGTTCGTGAAGTCGTGAAGTCGTGTCGTCGGGTACGGTCGTATCGAAGAGGTTTGTGTAGAGATCTTCTGAGAACCGAGATCTCCGAGACGCCTCCAGGCTCTGAGATCAGAGGCCACGTCGGGGGACTCGTGGGATTAGTACCTCGCCGGTTCTCGGTCCCGGTACTCCTTGATCGACTTCACGACTTCACGACTTCACGACTTCACGACTTCACGACTTCACGACTTTACGACTTCACCGTTCAACCATGGTCGACTTTACCGCGTGGATGAACGGCGCGGCATCGTCTGGAGACGACGAATAGTCCGTTTTTGCGTGATTTGGATGCTTTGAATTCATTCCAGACGCCGGGGCTTTGTGGGCCGATCTCGCCGGTTTCTGTGCTTGTGCTTGTGCTTGTGCTTCCCAGGGTGGGTGGGTGGGTGGGTGGGTGGGGGTGGTGTCGAAAAAACGGTCGGAAGCGGGCGGGGAAGCGCCCAGGGAGGTGCGCGATTCTCTACTTTCTCACACGCTTCGTCCTGTTTCTTTCGCAGTGAGCTGCACGATTGCGTCGAGCGAGGGGATGCGGAGGCGGTTCGGAGGTTGCTGACTCCCAAGGTTGTTCAGGTTTCGGAGGGCTTGGTGGGGGGTGCGAGCGCACCGGTCGCGTTGGGCGACTTTGGCGGTGGGATGTACATTGGTTCGTCCGAGGGGGGGGACGTGCCGCAGACGACCGTCCTGGAGACGATCGAAGGTGCGTGGTTCGTTTCGACCGTCTGTTGTTGGTGTTGGTGGTGGTGTTGGTGGTGGTGGTGGTGGTGTCCGCTTCCTTCTCGTTCTCGTTCCTTCTCGTTCCTTCTCGCCCGCTCACGGTCCACCACACCACGTTCAATAACACGTAGTCAATAAGAAGGATAACAACGAGTGTACGCCGTTGCATCTGGCCATTCTGCACGCGCACGTGGACATTGCGTCGGCGTTGTTGGAGGCGGGTGCGAGTGTGCATAAGAAGTTGGAGGGGTCGTTGCCGTTGCACGTGGCGGTGCAGGCGGCGTCGTTGGCGTATGTCAGGTCGACGAGGCCGACGTTTGGGGTGGAGATGATCAGGGTGTTGGTGGGGCATGGGTGTGTGGTGGCGGATCGGGACGATCATGGTCGGACGCCGTTGCATTGGGCGGCGAGTCTGGGGCTGGAAGCGGAGTGTGCGGAGTTGGTGGCGCAGGGGAGGGCGTTTGTGGAGGCGGAGCGGGTGCGGGTGCGGGAGGCGGCGCTGGCGGCGCGGGGGAACCCGTTTGATGATGTGGATGGGGCGGGGTCGGGGGAGGGGGGTGATGCTGACGAGGTGCCGAGTCTGTGGGATTTTCAGGATAAGCAGGGGAATTTGGCGGCGCATTTGGCTGCGCGGTATGGGTATGCGGGGGTGCTGAGGTTGCTGGTGGCGTTGGCGCCGGGGTGCGTGTCGGAGAAGAACAAGTCGGGGTTGACGGTGGCGCATATGGCGAGTTTGAAGGTGGGGAATGCGGCATGTGTGGAGGTGTTGCGGGAGGTGTGCGGCGGGGAGGTCGTGGACGGGTTGAGGAACCGGCAGGGGCTGAGTGTCGAGGGGCTGCGGGTCAAGCGGGCCGGGGGGGAGACGGAGATGGAGCGGGAGCGGGAGCGGGAGGATGGAGCGAAAAAGAAGCATGCGAAAGCAAAGTCCAGGACGCTGATCGTGGCGCCGCCAGAGTGCCTGCGGCATTACACGGCGGCGTATCCGCACGAGCGGGACGACGAGCCGCCGCCGCCGGAGAACGTCAACCGGCTCAAGGTGCTGACGGACAGCGAGGTGGGGTCGCTGCGGACGAGCGCGTTTGAGGGGGATTACGAGCTGGTGTGGGACCAAAAGTCGAGGCGGGCGGCGCTGGCAGACGTGCTCAAGGTGCACGATTGGGCCTACGTGCTCAAGCTGAGGAACGCGAGCGCGTGCATCGAGGACGTGCCCAGCGATATTCGGCACTTGGACGGGGATACGACCATCAGCAAGGGGACGTTTGACGCGGCGCTGGCGGCCGCGGGGGCGGTTTGTCACGCGGTGGACGAGGTGATGTCGGGGCGGGCGAAGAACGCCTTCTGCCCTGTGCGTCCGCCCGGGCATCACGCGGGGCCGCACGGGGTGGTGACGAGTCGGATGGATCCGAACGGGAGCCACGGGTTTTGCTTGCTGAACAACGTGGCGATCGGGGCGGCGTACGCCATGTCGGTGTATCGGCACGCGGGGGTGAAGAAGGTGGCCATCCTGGACTTTGACGTGCATCACGGCAACGGGACAGAGGCGTGCGTGGCAAATACGGCGCCGAGCATGGACACTTTTGAGTTCGCGACGCCGTACGGAAAGGGCACGCAGACGTTCCCGGTGTACAAGCCGTGGTGCGACGAGAGCGACAAGGACAACGTGTTTTTCGCCAGCGTTCAGGGGTACGGGCCCAAGGGGTATGGCATCGGCGCGTTCGTGTACCCTGGGTCGGGCGCCACGTGCGACACCAAGCAGGTGGCGAAGCACGTGAACGCCGAGATTGACGAGGTGGACGGCGATGAGGGGTTTGACCTCGACGACGGAGCGGCATACGGGGCAGCATACGGGGCGTCTGAAGACGCCAATGCCAAGCGTGCAAACAACGCAAGCAACGCAAACAACGCCGTCATCGAGGAGGATCCGGACGGCGAATTCCAGTACAAGGGTGGGGAGATGCCGAGGACGGAGGGGCCGCGCATCATCGACGTCGGCATCCCGGGCCCGGGTCACCACGTGCCCATGTGGAAGCGTTCCTGGCGCGACAAGATTTTCCCGGCGCTCGCGAAATTCGACCCCGACATGATCATCCTGAGTGCCGGGTTTGACGCCCATCGCAAGGACGACATCAACTTCTCCTACATCGGCATCCAGGAGAAGGACTTCGAGTGGATCACCGACCAGGTCGTCCAAGTGGCCAACAAGTGCTGCAACGGACGCATCGTGTCCGTCTTGGAGGGTGGCTACAGGATTCAGGGCAACGTGGTCTCTGCGTTTGCGCGCAGCGTCGCCGCCCACGTCCGAGCGCTCGCCGAGCCCAACCTGCAGGTGTGGGACCCGGCCGACTCCAAGTTTGAGCGAGAGCGCGAGAAGCGCTTGCGTGCTGAGGCCGAAGCGAAGCGTCGCGCGGAGCAAGACGCCATGCTGCAAGCCGAGCGCGAGGCTGCGGCCAGGCTCTTCGTCGCCGAGCGGGAGGCGGGGGACGGGGCGGCCCCGATGGACGCCAAGCCGATCGAGGAGGCGGCGTCCCCGCTCGCCGACGGAGGGCGCGGCAAGCGTCGTCGCGGCGCCGTGGACTACAAGGCGCTCGAGGAGCAGCTCAAACGCGAGGAGGCCGAGAAGAGAGAGAAGAACACAAATTAACGTGAAACACCACCGGAACCTGCGTGGGATAGTCGAGCGCACATCAGCAGCTGACTGCGCACATCAGCAGCTGACTGCGACGCCGTCGTCGAGAAAGAAGCTCGGTTTTCGACGTTCGCACGGAATTTGACCCGGCTTTTTCGAGATTCGAATCGAATCAACGCGCCCAGAGCTCAAACGGCATCGCTGTTCGTTGCCTCTTCGAAAATGACAACCGGAGACGTCGAGTCCAAGCTTGGACAGAGCCTGGATGACCTGATCAAATCACAGAAAAAGGTGCGTGATGATCGAGGCATTTCCGGTCGACGCAGATACGTCGCACCCCCGGAGCACGCGCTCCCTCTCCCGCTCGTCGTGCCCCTCCCCCCCCCATCTCTCCCCCATCTCCTCCGTCCCCTCACGCGCTCCCTCGTCCACATCGTCAGGCTGCTCCGAAGAAGAAGAAGACGCCGTCCAAGGGCGTCAAGCCCCCGCCCAAGTCAAAGCCCAAGG